>Ga0207772_100054_pt1 | contig 141016 bp, 160 predicted proteins | sample A23M3SouthBayCA_2_FD_187750 | JGI IMG/M metagenome (GOLD analysis project Ga0207772, IMG submission 187750) | Aerobic enrichment media microbial communities from Eden Landing Ponds, California, USA - A23 M3 (2) (SPAdes) | ecosystem: Environmental > Aquatic > Marine > Unclassified | place... | reverse complement strand
TCGGGCGGGACCGGAGGTCCCGCTGACCGTGCGAACGGTCTCCGACCGTGAGCAGAGAGTGGTACCCGCAGCGAACCGCAGGTTCGCGAGGACACCCGCCGAAGAAAAAGGTGGTCTCCACTGCAGAACTCTATCGTCCCTGCCATCGTCGAGGTCAGTCCCTCGCGGCCGACTCGATGGACACCGACACTACTGAAATCTCGTTCAGGAAACGGTCAAGGAACGCCCATCCGACGACTGAAGCGTGTCCGTCGACCGTTCGAACCCCCGCGGCGTGCTCCGTCGATACTACCTCTTCCGGGCGATGGCAGCCGTCGGGTTCGTCTCGCCGATCTTCGCGCTGTTCGTCCTCCGGGACCTCTCCTATCCGGCGTACGGCACACTGAGTGCGGTCTACTCGCTGGTGCTCGTCGGCGGGGAGATCCCCACGGGCTATCTCGGCGACCGGGTCGGCCGACGGGACACGCTCGTCGCGAGCAAAGTCGCCATGGCCGTCTCCCTACTGGGGTTCGTAGTCGTCGATTCGTTCGCCTCGTACGTCGTCGTCTACGTCGTCTGGGGGCTCGGGATGGCACTGACCTCCGGCACCGGCGGGGCGTGGCTCTACGAGATCCTCCGGGAGGGCCTCGGCGAGGACCAGTTCACCACCGTCCGCGGGAAGGGCAACGCCATCGCCCGCTGGTCTGCAGCGGTGACGACGATCCTCGGGGCCGTCCTGTACGGTATCGACCCGACATACCCGTTCCTCGCCGCCGGACTGCTCATGCTCGCCGGCGCCGGTGTCATCGCGACGCTCCCCCGGACTGCGGCGTTCGACGGTGCGAGTGACACAGCGACAGCGGACGACAGCGGGGGCCAGCAGGGTCTGTCGGCCCGCGAAGCGCTCACACTCCTCCGGGAGCGACTCCTGCGCCCGCCGTTGCGCTCGTTCGTGCTGTTCGTCGCGCTCCTGTTCGGCGTCGTCGGCGCGGGCAACGGGTATATCCAGCCCGCGGCGGTCGCCGTGGTAGGGGACGTCTCGCTCGACGCGCTCCCGGTCGTCGAGGACATCTCGCTCGATGCGCTCCCGGTCGTCGGGTCGTTCGCAGCTGGCGTGGCCAACGCGGCCGATGGGGCAGGCGGCGAAATCTTCGGCGGACGCCTCGAACTGTCGGCTGCGACCGGTCTGGGGCCGCTGTACGCGAGTTTCGCGGCCGTCGCCGCGGGTATCAGCTACTACGCCGGTGCCATCGAAGCACGCCTCGGCCTCCGGCGGACGCTCGTGGTCCTCGCGCTCGTCGTCGCGAGTTCGTTCCTCGTGCCGCTCGCAGTCCCGCTGGCGGCCGTCGCGGCCTTCTACGTCTCACAGAGCGTCCAGCACCTCCTGCGACCGATGGTCCAGCAACACGTCAACGACCGCACTGGCGACGCCGGCCGGGCGACCGTCCTCTCGGCGGTCTCGATGGTGTTCGGGGTCGCACGGACGCCGTTCATCGTCCTCGCGGGGTTCGTCGCCGGCGCGCGCGGCCCGGTCGTCGCTTTCCCGGCGCTCGCGGTACTGCTCGTCGCGGCGTTCGTCCCGCTCGTCGTGCTGGGGTCGCCGCTGCCCGAGTCGCGCGCCGACGAGCGGGCGTCCGACGGAGTACCGCAGTGATCGATCCCGGTAACGCAGTGGTCGATCCCGGGTCGATCGCTACGGTTTCGCCTCGAAGACGAGATTCAGGGGCGTCTCGGCCGCCCGCCGGAACCGGGTGAACCCGCCGTCGGTGACGGCCTCCCGGATACCCGACTCACCGGCCTGTGCGCCCAGGACGCGCTCGGCTTCCTGGTCGAGTGCACACGGCGTACAGACCAGCGTCGAGATCGAGTAGGCCGCCCGACCCATCGGATCGAGGTTGTCTTCCACGCGGTCGTCGGCGAACAGTTCGACGATCATCCACGTGCCGTCGTCGGTGAGCGTGTCCCGGACGTGCGCCGCCGCGCCGACGGGGTCACCCAGGTCGTGGAAGGCGTCGAACGTCGTCACGAAGTCGTACTCACCGCCGTCGTAGGACTTGGCGCCGGCCACCTCGAAGGTCACGCGGTCGGCGACGCCGGCCGCCTCGGCTCGTTCCCGGGCCGTTGCGATCGACGGTTCGTGGTAGTCGACGCCGACGAACGTCGACTCGGGGTAGGCCTCGGCCAGCAGGACAGTCGACGCGCCGTGGCCACACCCCACGTCGGCGACGCGCCCGCCGGCTTCGAGCGTCGCGTCCACGCCGTCGAGTGCGGGGATCCACTCGTCGACGAGATGCGCCCCGTACTGGGGCTCCCAGGCGTGTTCGACGCCGTGGAACAGACCGGCGTCGTGTTCGTGCCAGCCCACCCCCTCGCCCGTACGAAACGCCTCGGCGAGTTGCGGTTCGATCCCGGCCGCCGACAGGGCGACACGGAAGTTACCGACCATGAACGCCGGGCTCGTCTCGTCGGCCAGCACCGCGGCCTGCTCGGGGGTGAAACTGTACCGGTCGGTCTCCGGGTCGTAGGTGACGTACCCGCCCGCGGCCTGCGAGCGCAGCCACTCCCGGACGTACCGTTCGGCCGTGTTGGTCTCCGCGGCCAGTCCCTCCGACGTGAGCGGTCCCGCGTCGGCGAGCGCCTCGTACAGGCCGAGTTCGTCGCCGAGGACGACCAGCGGTGCGTGTGCCGTCGCTCCGAAGTCGGTGAGTGCCGTCTGCATCTGCTGGTTCAGTCGTGCTTCGTCGAGTGTCATGGTTAGTCGGAGTTCGCATCCTCGTGTACTCGGATGTCGTACCCGTCGCGAAGGTCGGGTCGCCAGACCGGTATAGGCATTTGCTGCAACCGTTTCACCTCGTGCAACGCCGACACCTCGTGCCCGTCAGTTACGCGAACGGCCGGCTATCCGGGGGTGACGTCCGTTCGTCCTCGGTAACTCCCGTTACGGATCCGTCGGCTCGGAGTCGTCTCTGCTACGTCTCGGCCCAGGCAGACCCGTGGCGGTCTTCCAGTTCCGACGCGGTGAGCCGGGTCGACACTTCCCGGTACTCGTCGAACGTCGCCGCGAGCCGCTCGACGAGGTCCGGGTCGTCCGATTCGATCACGCCGACGTTGACGTCCCGTTCGTCGGCGACGATCAGGTACGCCGTCCCGTCGTAGATCCCTCCCGGTCCCACGTCACCATCGTAGACGAAGACCGTGGCGCGGTCGGCGGTGACGATATCCACGAATTGCTCGGCGTAAGAAGCGGTCATCACCGACTCGACCACCTCCGGTGTGGTCACCAGTTCGCACGTCTGCGTCCCGCCGACCACTGCCTCGTGTCTCGCTTTGATACAGGGTTGGGGAAGTCTGTCCGCCACTGTCCTCGTCCGCGTCGACTCGCGTTCGATGTCGAGTACGCGAGCCACGGGTGCCATCGGATTCTCCGGGGTCGCGGCGGTGATTTCGGCTCCGGTCAGCACCTCGAAATCGAACTCGACGTCCAGTTCCCCCAGCGGGAACCACGGGAGCAGTTCGCGCAGGTCGCTGGCGGTCGTCATGTGGTCGTAGAGGTCGACGAACGCGCTCGCGACGTACTCCCCGAGCGGCGTCAACGCGTATCGATGACCCTCCCTCGCGACCCAGCCGCGGTCCTCGAAATCACCCAGCAAGCGGCTGATCGTGGCTTTCGAGGCCTCCGTCGCGTTCCCCAACTCCGCTCTCGTCTGTGGTCTCGCCGCGAGGGCTTCGAGCGCGGTGAACCGGTTCTCCGAGTCCGCCAGAAAGCGGATGTCTTCGAGCGGAGTGACCATACGAACGATAACGGCCGACGACCACATAACCGCTCTGCTAGTCTTTCACACACACGCATACCACATACACACAGACGCGGACATTCAGCGAGACCTTCGGGGCCGTTCAGTGTTGCTGTCCCGTGAAAAACACCGTCGCCGGTCGCTACTGCACGGCCCGATAGGCGTCGTCCATAATCGAGAGCGCCTCTTCGAGCGTCTCGACGTTGACCGCGTAGGAGATGCGCGCGTACCCGGCACCGCGCTCGCCGAAAGCGTCACCCGGCACGACGACGACACCGCGGTCGATAACCTCGTCGACGAACCCTTCGGGGACTTCGGGCATCGCGTAGAAGGCGCCCTTCGGCGTCGGGCAATCGAGGCCGATATCGTCGAGACCGTCCAGCAGGACATCGCGGCGCTGTTCGAAGGCGCTGACCATCTCGTCGACGACGTCCTGTGGCCCGGTCAGGGCGGCCTCGGCGGCGTACTGGGCGGCGGCGGTCGCACACGCCTGGCCGTACTGGTGGACCCGGAGCATCCGTTCGATCCGGCGGTTCGACCCGGTCACCCAGCCCAGGCGCCAGCCGGTCATCGAGTAGGTCTTCGAGCAGGCGCCGACGACCACCACGTTGTCGCTCTCGGCGAATTCGAGAGGTGAGCGGTGTTCGCCCTCGAAGACGATGTGTTCGTACACCTCGTCGGAGAGACAGAGCACGTCGTGCTCGTCGGCGATGCGGGCGAACTCCCGCATGTCCTCGGGCGACTGGACCGCACCCGTCGGGTTGGCGGGACTGTTGACGACGAAGACGGCAGTGTCGTCGGTGATGGCGTCCTCGACTGCGGCGGGGTCCATCGTGAGGTCGTCTCGAAGCCCGACTGGTTTCGGCACGCCACCCGCGATGTGGGTCAGCGCGTCGTAGGAGACGAACCCGGGGTCGGGAAAGAGGACTTCCTCGCCGGGGTCGACGTGCGCTTCGAGTGCGATGTGGAGCGCCTCGCTCCCGCCGGCGGTCGCGATGACGTGTTCGGGGTCCACGTCGAGGTTCGTGTCCGCCTCGTAGCGGTCCGCGATAGCTTCCCGGAGCGATTCTGTGCCCTTGTTCGAGGTGTAGCCGTCGGCTTTCCCGGCGCGGATGGCCTCGATGGCGCCTTCCCGGGCGTGTTCGGGCGTCGGGAAGTCCGGTTGTCCGAGCCCGAGGTTGATGGCGTCTTCGCCCGCGGCCTCGAACACCTCGCGGATGCCCGAGATCGACACTTCCTCGACGCGACGCGAGAAGTCGGTCATACGCCCTCTCCGGTGGGCTCCCCGATAATTGTTGATGGTTCGCGAGGCGCTGTGGTGAGTCTCGACCGCTCGGGCTGCGGGCGGTCAGTGCAATTTACTCCAGTTCGTCCAGAAAGGTCCGGGGATCGACGATTCCGATTCCCCTGAAGTCGTCGAGTTCGAGGAGATGCTGGTCGCCAGATACGACGTAATCGACGTTCCCGGCGACTGCGGCCTCCAGAAATTTGTCGTCATCCGGGTCTCGTTCGACTGCTTCGACGTCCTCGTCGGGATCGACGAACTCGGCGAAGTACCGGACCGTCTCGACCTCCCGCTGGATCTCCGATTCGGAAAGCTGGAAGCGGTCGGGGTACTTCGCGAGTGTCCTGCGGAACTCCGCGAGCGTCTCGACGGAAGCGACAATCCGGTACTCTCCCCGGTAGCCGGAGAGCAGTACCTCATGTGGGGTTCCGGTGGCGATGACGGCCGAGATGAGAACGTTGGTATCGAGGACCGCTTTCATTCATCACCGCTCCGGGCCTCGTGAACTAGTTCGCTGACCTCGTCGGCTGTGAGATCGACCGTGCCGGCGCGCTCTTCGACCCGCTCCTGGAACTCCTCGACCGACGGCAGGTCGACCTTCTTCAGAACGAGCCCGTACTCCGTCGGAACCACCATCAGTCTCGTCCCCTTCTCCAGCCCGAACTCCTCGCGTAGCCGACTCGGGATCGTGATCTGCCCCTTCGAGGTGACTGTCGTCAGCTCCGGGTCGTCGGTGCTCATGGTGCGTAAGAATTCCTTACGTAGACGTTTCAACCTTCGGGCGGGTCGCTGGCCCGCTCTACATTCACTCTCCGGCGAGGATTCAAATACCCGGACTTTACTTCCGCTCCGGGGGGACGGCCGACACATAACTGGTACGTAACGGAAACGTCGTCCGTGAACAGGCAACTACCGGCGCTCGACCCCGGTGTCACGTACCTCGATACCGACGCACCGAGCGCCCTGTACCGGGTGGTGGCTCACCACCTCGACGAGCACCGCGGACCGGGCTACTGGGTGGACGCACACAGTCGCGCGGCGCCAGTAACGCTGTACGACGCGCTCTCTCGAAACGGCCGCCGGTCGCTCCGCGTGGCGCGGGCCTTTACGGGGTACCAGCACCACGAACTCGTCCGGTCGCTGCCCGGGCGGGTGCGCCACGACACGTCGCTGGTCGTCGCACCCGCTGTCGGCGCGCTGTATGCCGACGATGACGTGCCCGAGTACGAGGCCGACCAGCTGTGTGCGGCGACGCTGGAACTCCTCGACGCGGTGGCGACGGCCGTCGACGTCCCGGTGCTCGTGACCGCGAACGCCGACCCCTACGCCGCGGACGTCCGAGCGGCCGCCGACCACACGCTCGACGCGACGGCGACGGACGCGGGCCTGCGCTTCGAGGGCGCGGGCTTCCGGACCGACGTCTACGTCGACCGGTGGGGCTTCCAGACGACGATCCCCTACTGGGTCGACCTGCTCGGCGTCGCACCCGACAGCGTGAACGACCCTGCTGTCGACACGGTCCGCACCACTGGCGCTCCCGACGCGGCGCCGACGCTGGGTGAGGTGCTCGGCTGATGGGGCGGACGAACCCCACGCTCCGGGACCGACTGGACAGACTCGAACGCGACTGGCAGCCGTTCCGGCGGGCGCTCCGGCGGCGCCACCGGCCCGACTTCGACCGACTGTTCGAGCGGGCGCGCGGCCACGCCGACGCCGCCGGCCAGCAGAACCCGCCCGACGTCTGGCTGGCGTTCGTCCTCGCGACATTGCTCGCCCAGGAGCGCGAACTCCGGGAGTTGCGCGAACGCGTGGAGGACGTTGAGAGTGTCGAGAACGATGGGACCGACCGGACCGGGTAAGCGATGCCGTTCACAGTCGAGTTCCGCGACGACGGCACGCCGGTCCGGTGGGCGGTCGAGACCGTCGCCGAGGCGACTGACGAGTTACCCGGCGCGACAGCGACCGCCGACCCGGAGTACCGACCGGCGGTGTACGTCGCCGCGCGGGACGACCGGACGCGCTACCTCGACTGGCTGGCCGACGCGCTCGGACCGGACCCGAAAGTCGACGGTATCGAGCGGGTCGAACGCCGCCGTGACCTGCGGGCCGAGGACCCCTCGCCGATGCTCCGCGTGGCGCTCGAACGCACGGGTGAGATCCGCCAGCTGGCCCGCGAGATCCGGGTGCGAGAACACAACACCCACGCGCCGGGGACGCTCTCGCTGTACGACGTCGACCTCGACCCGGGGTTTCGCTACTGTCTCGACACCGGGCGTGATCCCCGTCCTGTCGTCGACTCCGACACGAGTCGCTCGTTGCGCCGACTCTCGCTGTCGTTGCCCGACCCCGCACTCGCCAGCGACGACCTGACGGCGCTGACCGTCGACGGCGACCCTGCGGGCGACACCGAACGGCAGGTCCGCCGGACGGTCGAGCGGATACTCGCCGAGACAGACCCGGACGTGCTCGTGCTCTCCTCGGGCGAGATCGTCCCGCTGCTCGCCGACGCCGGCGTCGACCTCGGCCGGGACGCGCCCGCCGTTGCCGGGCAACCGGACTACCGAAAACTCGCCGGCGCGAGCACGTACGAGAGTTACGGCCAGGTCGGGCACTCACCGGCCCGCTACGACGTGCCCGGGCGCGTCCTCGTCGACCGGTCGAACAGTTTCCTGCTCGGTCACTCGGGGATGGCCGGACTCTCCTACTTCGTCGAGCGGGCGGGCAAGCCGCTGCAGGAACTCGCCCGGGACAGCATCGGCGGGGTGCTGACAGCGATCGAGATCCGCGAAGCGCGCCAGCGCGGCGTCCCGGCACCCTGGCAGAAGCGCCAGACCGAGGGCTGGAAGTCCGTCGACACGCTCCACGCCGCCGACCGGGGCGGGTTCACGTTCCAGCCCGACCCCGGGGTCTACGAGGACGTCCACGAACTCGACTTCGCGTCGCTCTACCCCAACGTCATCCGCGAGTACGGCGTCTCGCCCGACACCGTCGATTGTGACTGTCACGACACCGCCGACGTGCCCGAACTCGGCTACAGTCTCTGTGACCGCGACGCCTTCCTCGGGGCCGTCCTCGGACCGCTCCTCAACGACCGCGCCGAGTGGAAGCGCCGGCTGGACACCGGCAATCTCGACCCGGAGACGCGCCGGCGACTCGACGCGAAGGCCGATGCGGTGAAGTGGGTCCTCGTCTCCTCGTTCGGCTACCAGGGGTATCGCCACGCCAAGTTCGGACGCATCGAGGTCCACGAGGCGATCAACGCCTGCGCTCGCGACCTCATGCTCCGGGCGAAAGACGCTTTCGAGCGGGCGGGCTGGCGGGTCGTCCACGGCATCGTCGACAGCCTCTGGGTGAGGGCCGACCCCGACCGCGACTCCGCGTCCGGTCCCGACCGGCGGCCAGTCCGCGACGTCGCCCGGGAGGTGAGCGACGAGGTGGGCATCCGGCTCGAACACGAAGGGAAGTTCGACTGGGTCGCGTTCTGTCCCCGGAAGCGCGCCAGCGGCGCGGCGTTGATGCGCTATTTCGGCCGGTGGAGCGACGGGAGCGTCGCCGGACGTGCAGAGGAGGATCCGGAAGAAGACGGGGGCCGCTACAAGTTCCGCGGTATCGAGACACGCCAGCGCAGCACGTGTCCGTTCGTCGCCGACGCCCAGCGCGACCTCGTGGCGACGTTCGACCGCGAGCGCGACCCGGAAGCGGTCTGTGAACGCCTGCGCGCCCACCGCCGGCGGTTGCGCCGCGGAGCAGTTCCGGCGGCTGACCTCGCGATATGCCAGCGCGTCTCGAAGCAGGCCAGCGAGTACACACAGGCCACACGCTCGAAGGCGGCGCTCGAACGGGCGACCGCGCTCGGGCTGGAGCGCCACCCCGGGCAGTCGGTCGAGTACGTCGTGGTCGACGACGACCTGTCGGGGCCCGAGCGCGTGCGACTGGCGTTCGAGGAGGGGCGAGCGTACGACACGGCGTTCTACGCCGACCGGCTCGTTCGAGCGTGTGAGAGCGTCGTCGCGCCGCTGGGCTGGGACCAGCGACGGATCCGCGGGTATCTCCGCGAGGATCGTGACGCGACACTCGCGTCGTTCGTGCGTTCACAGGGAGAAGACAGACCGTGAAAGAGGATGCGACGGGCGAGATTTGAACCACAGTCGGACGTGCTCGCTTCACTGCGCGCGACCTCCCTGGTTCAAATCTCGGCGCGCACACACCCTCGCGCAGGTTCGAGCGACACGCGGAGCAGTCGCTCGCGGTGTAGCGTTCGGGAGAAGTGCGACGGGCGAGATTTGAACTCGCGTTAGGACCGTGGCAGGGTCCTGTGATACCACTACACCACCGTCGCGCTTCGTATCAGATACGAGTCGCGCAACGGGATAAAAGACTTCCGAATCGCGAGACGGGACCCGACGGCACCACTACGAACCGCCAGCCCCACTCTCGTCCCAGTACAGTCATGTTTCGCATCATTTATGTGCAGGTAAATCACCACAACGAGTGTCATGGGAGACGACACGAGCGGACTCAGCAGGCGGGACTTCGTGCGTGGTATCGGGACAGCGGGTGCAATTTCCGTCAGTGGGTTAGCCGGCTGTATGGGCATCGGCGGCGGTGGCGGGATCGGCGGCGGCCCACAGACCTACACCGTCGCCGCGCTGGTGCCCCAGAGCGGCCAGTACTCGGACGTCGGGCAGGCGATGCAGCGTGGCTACGAGTTCGGCGCGTCGAGCGAGAACGCGGACGCGACCGTCGCCGAGTTCTTCGACAACGCCGAGTTCAACCTCGAAGTCGTCGACGACGAGAGCAGCGCCGATACGGTCACCTCGCAACTGGAATCCATCAACGAAGAGTCGGAGATCAACATGGTCTGGGCGGGCTACGGCAACGGCCCGTCGCAGGCGGCCGCCGAGTTCGCCGAAGAGCAGGGCGTGCCCTGTCTCGCTCCCTACTTCCCCTTCGAGCAACCCCACATGGAAAACGAGTACCAGTGGACGTACGCCACGGGTCCCAACTCGCGGAACATCGCCATCGGGACGGCGGGGACGCTCGACGAAATGCCCGAGGAAGACCGCCCGAGCACGGTCGCCATCTGGGAGCCCAACTCCGACTGGGGCGCCGAGATGGCCGACGCCTGGGAACAGTACCTCGGTGAGGCCGACTACGAGTACGAGGTCGTCACGCGTACCACGTTCGAGGCCGGGAGCGAGGACCTCTCCGGGCCGGTCTCGGAAGCGATGGACGCCGAAGCGGAGGTCGTCCTCTCGAACCCGTCGCTGACGAGCGCGGTCGCGGCCGTCGAGGAGATGCAATCGGCGGGATACGCACCGACGCTGACCCAGCTCTCGTGGGGCGCGGACCGCCCGACCTGGTGGGACGAACTCGGGACGACCGGCCAGTACGTCGTCTCGACGCCCGGCTGGGTCCAGGGGTCGACGCGCAACGGCACCATCGGCTTTCTCGACCGCTTCGGTAACACCCACGGCTACAGCGCGGAAGACGGCGACCTGATCCCGTCGGCAGCCGGGTCGGCCTGGGCGGTCACGCAACTGACCCGCATCGCCTTCCAGGAGAACGACCCGTTCAGTCCCGAGGATGTCCGCGACAAGATCAACGAACGGCAGTTCCAGACGTGTGTCGGCCAGCTCGACTACCGCGACGGCAACTACGGCGTCCCCCGCGCGGAAGGGTTCGGCGCGCTGCGCGCCCAGTGGTGGCAGGACGACGAGTTCGGCGCCGGCCAGCGCTTCGCGTGGCTCGACGGCCAGTCCTACTCCGGGATCCAGCTCCAGTACCCGATGCCCGCCTGGGGCGAACGGTAGACTACCCGACTCCCCTTCTCGACCGCGACTCCCGCCCTCTTTCCACCGCCCGGTAACTCGTGGTCTGTATCGACAGTCCCGTGTAACCCACTCACGCGTGTCAACGATTCACCCGTGTCAACACGTCCCCCGTGTCAACGCCTCCCTCCACGCGCGCGAAACGCGCGATTTTTAAGTATGGGCTGGGGAAGTATCGCTACAGTCTAGTGACGTGGCGTGGAAGCGTCACGGCATGACGACCAGCGTACTCGTGCCCGACTCCCTCGCCCGGGAAGCCGAGGACAGACGCGAGGCGACTCGCAAACTCGGTTACGTGGCCCGCGCGGCCACCGTCTTCCGGGTGGACCGACTGACGGTCTATCCGGACCCGGACGGCCGGGGCAAGTGGGAATCGGGGTTCGTCGAAACGGTGCTGCGGTACGCCGCCACACCCCCCTACCTCCGAAAGGAGGTATGGGACAGGCGGGACGAACTGGAGGGCGCTGGCGTCCTGCCGCCGCTCCGCGTCCGCTCACGGACCGGCTCCGGTTCGGACGAATCGGGGTCGTTGAGACAGGGAATCGTGACCGAGGTCGGAGCTGATGGGCGCGTTCGGGTCAATTGCGGACTGCAACACCCGGTCTCTCTCCCGGTGCCGTCCGGTACGGCGACACCGAGCGAGGGGGAGCGCGTCTCCGTCAGAGTCTCTTCGCGACGACCGGTCCGGGCGAAGATCGTCGACGAGTCCCCCCCGGGATTCGCCGTCGACGCCACGGACCTCGACGCGGCGCTCGAACGCGACGACGCCGGACTCACCATCGCGGCCTCTCGCTACGGCGAGGAGCTGACCGTCACGAAGCTCGACCAGCTGGTCGAGGAGCTTCGTGGCGACGGTGACAGTCCGGGGTCCGACGACGCCGGTACCGACGCGGACGTCGATGCCGGTGGCGACGAGGCCGCCGACGCGACCGACGGCGAGGACGACGCCACGGGCCACCTCACGGTGGCGTTTGGCGCTCCGGAGCGGGGACTGCCCGTGATACTGGAGACGGACCCGCCGGCGTCCGGAGAGACGGGCGACGAAAGCGACCGGTTCGACCTCTGGCTGAATACGGTTCCGAACCAGGGGAGCGAGGTCGTGCGAACGGAGGAAGCGGTGTTCGCCACCCTCGCGCCTCTCAACCTGTCGAGGTAAACACGATGCCACAACCAAACAGACCACGCAAAGGCTCGCTGGGCTTCGGCCCGCGTCAGCGTGCGGCCAGTGAGACGCCGCGGTTCAACAGCTGGCCGGACGACGACGGCCAGCCCGGGCTCCAGGGTTTCGCCGGCTACAAGGCCGGCATGACCCACGTCGTGCTGATCAACGACGAGCCCGACTCGCCGCGAGAGGGGATGGAAGAGACTGTCCCGGTGACGGTCATCGAGACCCCCCCGATGCGCGCCGTCGCGCTGCGAGCCTACGAAGACACGCCGTACGGCCTCCGGCCGCTCACGGACGTCTGGACCGACGAGTTCCACCCGGAGCTCGGCCGGACGCTGGACGTTCCCGAGGGCCACGACGCCGCCGCGGCAGAGGAACAGGTACGCGACGCCCTCGAAGCGGGCGACCTGGGCGACGTGCGTCTCGTGACGCACACCGACCCGGGCGCCGTGCCGGGCGTCCCGAAGAAAGCACCCGACGTGATGGAGACGCGAGTCGGCGGTGGCTCACTCGAAGAGCGCGTCGACTTCGGACTCGACCTCGTCGAAGACGGGGGCGAACACGCGATGAACGACGTGTTCCGCGCCGGAGAGTACGCCGACACCGCGGCCATCACGACGGGGAAGGGCACCCAGGGCCCGGTCAAGCGCTGGGGCGTCCAGAAGCGCAAGGGCAAACACGCCCGCCAGGGCTGGCGCCGACGCATCGGCAACCTCGGCCCGTGGAACCCCTCGCGCGTGCGCTCGACGGTCCCCCAGCAGGGGCAGACCGGCTACCACCAGCGCACCGAACTCAACAAGCGCCTCATCGACATCGGCGACGGCGACGAGCCGACCGTCGAGGGCGGCTTCGTCAACTACGGCGAGGTCGACGGCCCCTACACGCTCGTGAAGGGCTCGGTGCCGGGTCCGGACCAGCGCATCGTGCGCTTCCGGCCGGCGGTGCGCCCGAACGACCAGCCCCGACTGGACCCCGAGGTACGCTACGTCTCGACCCAGTCCAACCAGGGCAACCGGGGTCGCGTCGCCACACAGGAGGACTAACGCATGGAAGCCACAGTACACGACCTGGACGGCGAAGCCGACGGGGACCTCGAACTCCCCGACGTCTTCGAGACCCAGCAGCGCCCGGACCTGGTCCGGCGCGCGGTGCTGGCCGCACAGGCCAACGCCAAGCAGGACTACGGGAGCGACGAGTACGCCGGCCTGCGGACGCCCGCCGAATCGTTCGGCAGCGGCCGCGGCATGGCACACGTCCCCCGAGAGAACAACGTCGCGCGACGCGTCCCGCAGGCAGTGAGCGGACGCCGCGCCCACCCGCCCAAGGCCGAGAAAGACCAGGGGATGGACATCAACGACAAGGAGCGAAAGCTCGCCGTGCGAGCGGCCATCGCCGCCACCACGGACGCCGAGGCCGTTCGCGAGCGCGGACACGACTTCGACGACGACGTCGAACTCCCGCTCGTGGTCTCGGACGACTTCGAGGACCTCGTCAAGACCCAGGAGGTCGTCGACGTCATCGAGGCGCTCGGGGTCGACGCCGACGTCGAGCGCGCCGACGAGGCGACCGTTCGCGCCGGCCGCGGGACCACCCGCGGGCGCAAGTACAGGCGACCGTCCTCGGTGCTGTTCGTGACGAGCGAGGAGCCCTCGAAGGCCGCTCGCAACCTCGCGGGCGCGGACGTCGCGACCGCACGCGAGGTCAACGCGGAGGACCTCGCACCCGGCGGCGAACACGGCCGACTGACGGTCTGGACGGAGAGCGCCGTCGCGGAGGTGGCCGAGCGATGACGGGAGACGTCATCCGCTTCCCGCACATGACCGAGAAGGCCATGGACGACCTGGACTTCGACAACAAGCTCCAGTTCATGGTCGATTCGTCGGCCTCGAAGCCGGAGATCGCCGACGCCGTCGCCGCACAGTTCGACGTCGAAGTCGTCGACGTGACGACGCAGGTGACGCCGGGCGGCGAGAAGAAGGCCGTCGTCGCGCTCTCGGAGGACGACGACGCGGACGAAGTCGCCTCACGTATCGGGGTGTTCTGAGAATGGGACGACGAATCCAGGGACAACGACGCGGTCGCGGCACGCCCACGTTCCGGGCGCCGTCACACCGCTACAAGGCAGAACTGTCGCACCGCAAAGTCGAAGACGGCGACGTCGTCGCCGGGACGGTAGTCGACGTCGAACACGACCCCGCTCGCTCGGCGCCCGTCGCCGCAGTGGAGTTCGAGGACGGCGACCGTCGACTCGTCCTCGCACCCGAGGGCGTCGGCGTCGGCGACGACATCCAGGTCGGCGTCAGCGCCGAGATCGCGCCGGGCAACACCCTCCCGCTGGCGGAGATCCCGGAGGGCGTGCCCGTCTGTAACGTCGAGGCGAACCCGGGCGACGGCGGCAAGTTCGCCCGCGCTTCGGGCGTCAACGCGTCGCTGATGACCCACGACCGCAACGTCGCGGTGGTGCAACTCCCGTCGGGCGAGGTCAAGCGCCTCGACCCCGAGTGCCGGGCGACCATCGGCGTCGTGGCCGGCGGCGGCCGGACGGAGAAGCCGATGGTCAAGGCCGGGAACAAGTACCACAAGATGCGGGCCCGCGGGACGAAGTGGCCCAACGTTCGCGGTGTCGCGATGAACGCCGTCGACCACCCGTTCGGTGGCGGCGGCCGACAGCACCCGGGCAAACCGAAGTCCATCTCGCGGAACGCTCCGCCGGGACGGAAGGTCGGCGACATATCCTCGCGGCGTACCGGCCGCGGAGGTGACAAATGAGTTCTGACTACCAGATCGGCCACGAGGGCGAGTTCAGCTACCGTGGTCACACGCTCGACGAACTGCAGGAGATGGACGTAGAGGAAGTCGCGGAACTGTTACCCGCTCGACAGCGGCGAAGTATCACGCGTGGCCTCTCGGTCGAGAAGCAGAAACTGCTCGACGAGGCCCGCGAGGCCGGCGAAGAGGAGACGGCCAACGACCCCATCCGGACGCACCTGCGTGACATGCCGGTGGTGCCGGAGATGGTCGGGCTGACCTTCGCCGTCTACACCGGACAGAGCTTCGAGCGTGTCAAGGTCGAGCCGGAGATGCTGGGCCACTACCTCGGCGAGTTCCAGCTGACGCGGACCTCGGTCGAGCACGGCCAGGCCGGCATCGGCGCCACGCGCTCCTCGAAGTTCGTCCCGCTCAAATAACATGGGAATCAGCTACTCAGTCGACGTCGACCCGGACACCACGGCGAAAGCGATGCTCCGGGAGCGTCAGATGAGCCACAAGCACAGCAAGGCCCTCGCACGCGAGATCAAGGGCAAGACGGCCAGCGACGCCCAGGACTACCTGGAGGCCGTGATCGCCGGCGAGCGGTCGGTGCCGTTCCGCCAGCACAACTCCGGTGTCGGCCACCGTAACGACATCGAGGGCTGGGACGCCGGTCGCTACCCCGAGAAGGCCTCGAAAGGGTTCCTCGACCTGCTCGAGAACGCCATCGGCAACGCCGAACACCAGGGGTTCGACGGCGAGAACATGGTGATCAAACACGTCGCCGCCCACAAGGTCGGCGAGTCGATGGGTCGCAAACCCCGCGCGATGGGGCGTGCGAGCCCGTGGAACTCGCCCGAAGTGGACGTCGAGTTGATCCTGGAGGAGGCCGAATAATGGCGGACGAACTGCAGTTCATCGAGGACGGCCTCCAGCGGACCCAGATCGACGAGTTCTTCGCCGACGAACTGGGCCGTGCGGGCTACGGCGGCATGGAAGTCGCCAAGACGCCGATGGGGACCCAGATCGTCCTCAAGGCCGAGAAGCCCGGCATGGTCATCGGCAAGGGCGGGAAGAACATCCGCAAGATCACCTCCACCCTGGAGTCGGACTTCGACCTCGACGACCCGCAGGTCGACGTCCAGGAGGTCGACGAACCGGACCTCAACGCCCGGATCGTCGCCGACCGCCTGGCCAACGCGCTCGAACGTGGCTGGTACTTCCGGAAGGCCGGTCACACGACGATCGACCGCATCATGGAAGCCGGCGCGAAGGGCGCGGAGATCGTCCTCTCGGGCAAGGTGACGGGTGCGCGCTCGCGCGTGGAGAAGTTCAACCGCGGGTACATCAAGCACAACGGCGAACCCGCCGAGGAGATCGTCGACCACGGCGTCGCCACCGCCGTCATGAAACTCGGAACGATCGGCGTCCAGGTGAAGATCATCCCGCCCGAGGCGGAACTCCCCGACGACTTCGAGATCTACGAGGGTGTCGAGGTCGAGGAGTACGTCTCCGCCGAGGGCGAGGAGACCGTCGAGGAACTCCTCGAGGGCGAACCCGAGGAGACCCAGCCGGTGACCGAGGCGTCGGTCGACGAGGGTGCGAGCACCGAGCCCGAACCCGAGGTCGACGAGGAGGTCATCGAGGAGGAACTCGACGAGGACGCTGAAGAGTTCGACGACGTCGACGTGCCCGGTGACGAGGACGTCGAGGACGAACTCGCGGACCTCGACGACGCCGTCGACGAAGAACTCGACGAGGACACCGAGGCCGAAGCCGAAGAGCTGATGGACGAGATGGCAGAGGCCGAGGAAGCGGCCGACGCGGACGAAGAGGAGTCGGAAGCGTCAGAATCCGCCGAGTCGGACGACGGAGACGAGGAGGCTGAGGAATGACGGTCCTCCACCCCGAGGAGATCCGCGACATGACGCCGGCCGAGCGCGAGGCCGAACTCGAGGATCTCGAGACCGAGCTCCTGAACGACAAGGCGGTCAAGGCCGCCGGCGGTGCGCCCGAGAACCCGGGTCGCATCAAGGAGCTCCGGAAAGCCATCGCGCGGATCAAGACGATCCAGCGAGAGGAAGGCGAACTCGACGAGCAGGAGGCCGAGTAGATGCCAGTCACACCCGCGTCGCTGGTGCGACACGAACTGGTCGGGCTGGAGGTCAGCGTCGCCGCTGCCTCGAACCCCGACCTGCTGGACATCGACGGTGAGGTCGTCCTGGAGACGACGAAGACAGTTGGGATTCAGACGGATTCCAGCGACCGGGTGTCTCACGTCCCGAAGGACGGGACGACCTTCACGTTCGTCCTCCCGTCGGGGGAGGAAGTGGACGTGGAGGGTCGCAGGCTGGTCGGACGGCCTGCCCGACGAACGGAGAACACAGGAGCACACACATGGCGCTAGGACTGAACGTACAGGAGCCGGAGACGGCCTGTGACGACGAGAACTGCCCGTTCCACGGAAGCCTTTCCGTGCGCGGACAGACGCTCGACGGCACGGTCGCCTCCACGGACATGGACAAGAGCGTCGTCGTCGAGCGGGAGTACGACGTCACCGTCCCCAAGTACGACCGGCTGATGAAACGCCGGTCGCGCGTCCCGGCCCACGCACCCCCGTGCATGGACCTGGAGGAGGGAGAGACGGTGACGATCGCCGAATGTCGCCCGCTGTCGAAGACGAAAAGCCACGTGGTCGTCGGGCGCGCGCCCGACGTCGACGGAGGTGCCGAGTAATGGAAGCGATGAACGCCGACGTCACGCAGGGCCTCGAGAAGGGGTCGCTGCTGCATTGTGCGGACAACACGGGTGCACGAGAGCTGAAAGTCATCAGCATCTCGGGCTACTCCGGGACGAAGAACCGCCACCCGAAGGCCGGCATCGGTGACAAGATCACCGTCTCGGTCACGAAGGGTACCCCGGAGATGCGCCGGCAGGTCCTCGAAGCGGTCGTGGTCCGCCAGCGCAAGTCGATCCGGCGACCGGACGGCACACGCGTGAAGTTCGAAGACAACGCGGCGGTCATCGTCGACGAGAACGAGGACCCCCGCGGGACGGAACTCAGGGGCCCGATCGCCCGCGAGGTCGCGGAGCGGTTCGGGTCTGTCGCCTCGACGGCGACGATGATAGTATGAGCAAGCAACCACGCAAACAGCGAAACGAACGGGCCGGTGCGGCGCTCCACGAGCGCCAGGACCTGGTGCGTGCCACGCTCACGGCCGACCTCCGCGAGGAGTACGACCAGCGGTCGGTCCGCGTCAACGAGGGCGACACCGTCGAAGTCATGCGCGGCGACTTCGCCGGCGAGTCGGGCGAGGTGCTCGACGTCGACCTCACGGACGCGACCATCTCGGTCGAGGAGGTCACCATCGAGGCCGCGGACGGCGAGGAAGTGCCCCGCCGACTGGAGCCCTCGAACGTGCGCGTCACGGACCTGAACCTGGAGGACGACCTCCGCCAGGCCCGACTCGAATCCGAGGAGGACAGCGCATGAGTAACCACCAGAAACGACTGTCGGTACCGAAGAGCTGGCCTGTCGAGCGCAAGACCGAGACGTTCACCGTCAAGGCCGACGCCGGCCCGCACGGCGAGGCGGGGGTCCCCCTGCTCATCGTCCTGCGTGACGTGCTCGGCTACGCCGACACCCGGAAGGAGGCCCGCTACGCCCTCGACCAGGACAGCGTCCTGATCAACGGCAAGGCAGTCTCCGACGAGGAGCGCCCGGTCGGGATGTTCGACATCCTGGCGTTCACGGAGCGCGAGGAGTACTACCGCGTGTTCCCGGGCCAGGGCGGTCGGCTCTCCCTGACGCCCCTCGACGCGGAGTCGGCGGGCAGCAAACTCGGCAAGGTCGTCAACAAGCAACACGTCCCCGGCGGAGACGTCCAGTTGACGCTCCACGACGGCCAGACGCTGGTCGTCGAGAACGAGGACTACGACACGGCCGACTCGCTCATCGTCGACAACGAGACCGACGAGGTCGTCGCCCACTTCGAGTACGAGACGGGCGCGCTGGTCACGGCGGTCAACGGCGAACACGCCGGCGAGGTCGGCCGGGTCGACGCGATCCAGGTCACCCCCGGCAGCGCCGACAACATCGTCCAGATCGAACAGGACGACGGCGCCTTCGAGACAGTCGAGGACTACGTGGTCGTCATCGACGAGAACTTCACCGAGGACGCTCCCGACGAGGACGTCACCGGGGAAGACTCGGACGAAGACGACACCGAGGCGTCCGACGCCGACGACGCGGAAGCCGACGCCGACGAGGCCGAAGTCGAGGACGAGGACGCCGACGAGGTTGACGACGCCGAAGCCGACGAGGCGGACGCCGAGGACGCCGACGAGGAAGACGGAGGTGACGACGAATGAGCTCCGGGACCGAGAGCGGCGAGTTCCACGACATGCGCGAACCGCGCGTGGAGAAGGTCGTCGTCCACATGGGCGTCGGCCAGGGTGGTCGCGAACTCGCGAACGCCGAGGAGATCCTCGCGGACGTCGCGGGCCAGCAGCCGGTTCGAACGCAGGCCCAGGAGACGGTCGGCGAGTTCGACATCCGCGAGGGCGACCCCATCGGTGCGAAGGTGACGCTGCGCGACGACGCGGCCCACGAGTTCCTGGAGACGGCCCTGGAGTTCACCGACGTGTCGCGGAGCCAGTTCGACGACACCGGCAACTTCAGCTTCGGCGTCGAGGAACACACCGACTTCCCGAGCCAGGAGTACGACCCGAACGTCGGGATCTACGGCCTGGACGTGACGGTGAACCTCGTGCGCCCGGGTTACCGGGTTACGAAACGCGACAAGGCGTCGCGGTCGATCCCGTCGGGTCACCGACTCGACGTGGCCGACGCGGTCGCTTTCGTCGAGTCGGAGTTCGACGTGGAGGTCACAGAATGAGCGAGAGTGAAACCGACGACGACGCCCAGGAGACCGGCGAGCAGGTCGCGAAGCGGACCGGCCAGCTCGAGTCCTGCCAGCGGTGTGGCCGCGAGCAGGGACTGGTCGGCAAGTACGACATCTGGCTGTGTCGCCAGTGCTTCCGGGAGATCTCCCGGAGCATGGGATTCAGGAAGTACTCATGACAGCAACGGACCCACTCGCCAACGCGCTCTCGGGGATCGACAACGCCGAGAGCGTCGGGCATCTGAACCACGAGGTAGCGCCCGCCTCGAACGAGATCGGCAGCGTACTCGAGGTCTTCTACGACCGCGGGTACATCGACGGCTTCGAGTACGTCGACGACGGCAAAGCCGGTCAGTTCGAGGTCGAACTGAAAGGTGCCATCAACGAATGTGGCCCGGTCCTCCCCCGGTACTCGGCGGGAGCCGACGAGTTCGAACAGTGGGAGAAGCGATTCCTCCCCGCCCGCGACTACGGCACACTCGTCGTCACGACCAGCCACGGCATCATGAGCCACTACGAGGCCCGCGAACAGGGTGTCGGTGGCCAGGTCATCGCATACGTCTACTAATGCCACGAACAGAACTACCGATCCCAGAGGACGTGACAGCCGAGACGGACCACCTCGACCTCGACGTCGAGGGCCCGAACGGCAGCGTCTCGCGGCGGCTCTGGTACCCCGACGTCTCCGTCACGGTCGAAGACGTGGAGAACGAGGACGGCGACACCGTCGAAGCGGTCGTCATCGAATCGGACGAGGACGACGCGAAGACGATGTCGACGCTCGGGACCTTCGAGAGCCACGTACGGAACATGTTTCACGGCGTGACCGAGGGCTGGGAGTACGAACTCGAAGTGTTCTACTCTCACTTCCCGATGCAGGTCAACGTCGAGGGCGACGAGGTGCTCATCGAGAACTTCCTCGGCGAGCGCGCGCCCCGCCGGACGGAGATCCACGGCGACACGCAGGTCGACGTCGCCGAGGAGGCCGTCACAGTCAGCGGCCCCGACATCGAGGCCGTCGGCCAGACCGCCGCGGACATCGAACAGCTCACCCGCGTCACGGACAAGGACGTCCGCGTCTTCCAGGACGGGGTGTACATCACCGGCAAACCCTCGCGAGGTGACGCCTGATGCCAAACGACGACCCCGCGAGCGACGACGCGAACGCCGACGAGGAAGGGCTCCCGCAGGGCAACGACCCCGACCCGGACGTCGAGTCCGAGACGCCCCAGGGCGGCGAACCCCCCGAGGACCCCGACGAACGCGCCGAGGAAGCCGAAGGCGACGACGACCGCGAACTGACGGACATCGCCGGCGTCGGGCCCGCCCGCGCGGAAGAGCTCCGCGAGGCTGGCTACGAGACGGTCGCCGACCTGGCAGCCGCCGGGCAGGACGACCTCTCGGACGTCGTCGGCAACGCGCTCGCCGCGCGGATCAAAGCCGACGTCGCGGACGTCGAAGTCGACGAGGACGCCGGTTCGGACGTGACTGACGCCGACGAGGCTGACGCTGACGCCGACGAGGCTGACGCTGACGCCGACGAGGCTGACGCTGACGCCGACGACGCGGACGAAGACGACGAAACCGAGTCGGCAGACGAGGTCGAAACGGAATCGACCGACGATTCCGACGAGGAAGACGAGTACGAGGAGCTGACGGACATCAGCGGCGTCGGGCCGGCTCGTGCCGAGGACCTGCAAGAAGCGGGTCTGGAGACGGTCGACGACGTCCGCGGCGCCAGCCAGGAACAGCTCGCCGACGTGGTGGGCAACGCCCTGGCCGCCCGCATCAAGGCCGACGTCGGCGGGCTCGAAGTCTCCGAGGAGACCGAAGCCGAGGTCGAAGTCGACGAGGAAGCCGACGTCGAAACGGACGAGGACGTCGAGACGGAGCGACGACCCCGCATCGACGTCGACATCGAACCGGACCTGGACGAGGAGACCGAGCGCCTGCTGGGCGAGCGCGAGCGCGTCGGCAAGCCCCAGTTCAACCGGCAGGACTACCACAAGAAAAAGCGCGTGCCGACCTCCTGGCGCAAGCCCCGCGGCGGGCTCTCGAAACAGCGCGTCGGCATCAAGGGCAAGGGCGACACAGTCCAGGCGGGCTTCCGGTCGCCCGAGGCCGTTCGCGGCCTGCACCCCTCGGGCTTCGAGGAGGTACGCGTCCACAACCTCGACGACCTCGAGGACGTCGACGGCGACACGCAGGCCGTCCGCATCGCCTCGAAGGTGGGCGGTCGCAAGCGCGAGCGCATCGAGGACGAGGCCGAGGACCGGCAGATCCGCGTCCTCAACCCGACCTACGAGGAGGTCGAAGTCGAATGACGGACCTGAGCGCACAGAAACGCATGGCATCCGACGTCCTGGACGTCGGGAAGAACAGGATCTGGCTCGACCCCGAGCGACAGGGGGAGATCGAAGAGGCGATCACGCGGGCGGACGTCCGCGACCTCGTCGACGAGGGCGCCATCCGCGCCGAGGACCCGAAGGGTAACTCGCGCGGTCGCGCCCGGGAACGCCAGCAAAAGCGCGCGTACGGTCACCGCAAGGGGCAAGGTACCCGACGCGGGACGTCCGGCGGGCGCGAGAACGAGAAAGAGAAGTGGGTCTCGTCGATCCGCGCACAGCGCCGGAAACTCCGGGAGTTGCGCGACGACGGGACCATCTCGCGTTCGACCTATCGCGAGCTGTACGACAAGGCCAGCGGCGGCGAGTTCGACAGCGTCGCGGACATCGAGCGCACCATAGGCGGTGAGAACTGATGGCAAGTGGACCACGATACACGGTACCGATGCGGCGGCGCCGCGAGGCCCGGACTGATTACCACCAGAGGTTGCGCCTGCTGAAATCCGGCAAACCGCGCCTGGTCGCCCGCAAGAGCAACCAGGCCGTCACGGCGCAGCTGATAACCCGCGGGCCCCAGGGCGACGAGACGGTCGCGAGCGCGCGTTCGACGGACCTCGCCGAGTACGGCTGGGAGGCACCGACGGGCAACATGCCCGCGGCGTATCTCACGGGCGTGCTCGCGGGGCTTCGCGCGGTCGAGGCCGGCCTGGACGAGGCGGTGCTCGACATCGGGCTGAACTCCCCGACGCCGGGGAGTAAAGTCTTCGCAGTACAGGAAGGTGCGATCGACGCGGGCCTCGAAGTCCCGCACAACGACAGCGTCCTCGCGGACTGGTCGCGGACTCGCGGCGAGCACGTCGCCGAGTACGCCGAGCAGAAAGAGGAGGACCTCTACAGCGGTGACTTCGACGCGACGGAGCTCCCGGACCACTTCGACGAGCTCCGCGAGACACTCCTCGAAGGAGACGTAGAACTATGAGTGCTAACGACGGCTGGGAACCGAGAACACGGCTGGGTCGACGCGTCGCGGACGGCGAGGTCGACTCGATGCAGGACGCCCTGAACTCGGGACTCCCGCTCAAAGAACCGGAGATCGTCGACCAGCTCGTCCCCGGACTGGAGGACGAAGTGCTGGACATCAACATGGTCCAGCGGATGACCGACTCGGGACGGCGCGTGAAGTTCCGCTGCGTCGTCGTCGTCGGCGACCGCAACGGACTCGTCGGCTACGCCGAGGGCCGCGACGACCAGGTCGGCGGCGCCATCCAGAAGGCCATCGAGATCGCGAAGCTCAACCTCATCGACGTCTCCCGGGGCTGTGGGTCCTGGGAGTGTGGCTGTGGCCGCCCGCACACGGTGGCCCTGCGGACGACCGGCAAGGCCGGCTCCGTCGAGGTCGAACTCCAGCCCGCACCGCGTGGGCTCGGGCTCGCCGGCGGGGAGACGGTGCGTCACGTCCTCGAACTCGCGGGTATCGAGGACATCTGGACGCGCTCGTCGGGCAACACCCGTACCACGGTCAACTTCGCGAAGGCGACGTTCAACGCGCTGCAAAACACCGCGGAAGCCCGCGTCCCCCAGGAGACCTGGGAGAAGCGCGAGGTGATCGAGTGATGCAAGCGCTCGTCCAGCTCCGCGGCGAGGTCAACATGAACGGCGACATTCGCGACACGCTGGGGATGCTCAACGTCCACAACGTGAACCACGCGACGTTCGTCCCCGAGACGGAGACCTACCGCGGCATGGTCACGAAGGTCAACGACTACGTCGCCTACGGCGAACCCAGCGTCGAGACGGTCGCCCTGCTGATCGAGCGTCGCGGCGAGCCGCTCGAAGGCGAGGCAGACGTCGACGACGAGTGGGTCAGCGAGAACACGGAGTACGACGACGTCGACTCGCTCGCCGAGGCGCTGGTCGACGAGGAGACGACGCTGCGCGAGGCGGGACTGGCGCCGACGCTGCGCCTGCACCCGCCGCGTGGCGGACACGACGGCGTCAAACACCCCACGAAAGAGGGTGGCGAACTCGGGAAACACTCCACCGAGGCGATCGACGACCTCCTGGAGGCGATGCGATGACGTCCAAGAAGAAACGACAGCGCGGCACGCGCACGCACGGCGGCGGCTCCCAGAAGAACAGGCGCGGCGCCGGCCACCGCGGCGGCCGCGGCAACGCCGGTAGCCGCAAACACGAGATGCACCACCACGGGCCCTGGGACAAGCACGGCTTCACCAGGCCCGAGACCACCCAGGAGACCGTCGTCGAAGCGGACCTCCAGGAACTCGACGAGGACGCAGCCCTGCTGGCGGCAGACGGCCTCGCCGAGGAGGAGGGCGACGGCTACCGGATCGACGTCCGCGACGTGGTCGAGGGCGGTCACGACGACGGCGTCGACGTGGTGAAGGTGCTCGGCGACGGCCAGGTGCGCAACGAACTCCACCTGCTGGCCGACGCTTTCTCGGACGCCGCGGCGGCGAAAGTCGAGGACGCGGGCGGCAGTACGGAACTGACCGTCAGCGGGAAGCGGCGAGTCGAAGAGACCGACAAGGATACAACCGACGACGAAAACGAATCATAGCATGGGCTGGAAGGACACCGCCGAACCACTGCTCACCCGCATGCCCGCGGTCCGTCGCCCGGAGGGTCACGTCCCCTTCAAACGCAAACTGGGCTGGACCGCCGGCGTGCTGGTGCTGTATTTCTTCCTGACAAACGTCTTCCTCTTCGGACTGGGAGGCGGTCAGGGGAGCGACGTCTTCGGACAGTTCCGCTCGATCCTCGCCGGCGGCCAGGGGACGATCCTGCAACTGGGTATCGGCCCAATCGTCACGGCGAGCATCGTCCTGCAACTGCTCGGCGGTGCCGACCTGCTCGGTCTGGACACGCAGAACAACCCCCGCGACCAGGTGCTCTACCAGGGCCTCCAGAAGGTGCTCGTGCTGGTGATGTGCTGTCTCACTGGCCTGCCGATGGTGTTCGCGGGGTCGTTCCTGCCCGTCGACTCCGCAGTCGCCCAGCAACTGGGTATCGGAACGATGGGCGTCAAGTGGCTGATGTTCGCCCAGATCTTCATGGGCGGCGTCCTCATCCTCTACATGGACGAGGTCATCTCGAAGTGGGGCGTCGGCTCCGGTATCGGCCTGTTCATCATCGCCGGCGTCAGCCAGCAGCTCATCGGCGGCCTCATCTCGGTGCCCGCGATCGGCGCCGGCGAGGCCGGCCTCATCCCGACGTGGTTCGGGATGCTCTTCGGCGAGCTGTCCTTCGGCTCGATCGTCCTCGCGCCCGACGCCCAGCTGGGGTCGGTGCTCTCGGCGAGTGGCTTCGAGGCACTGCTGTTCGGGTCGGGGGACATCATCGCGCTGGTGACGACCGTCCTGATCTTCGCAGTCGTCGTCTACGCGGAGAGCGTCCGCGTGGAGATTCCCCTGTCGAACACGCGGGTCAAGGGCGCCCGGGGCCGGTTCCCGGTCAAGCTCATCTACGCGAGCGTCCTGCCGATGATTCTGGTTCGGGCGCTGCAGGCCAACCTCCAGTTCCTCGGGCGGATCATCTACGCACAGCTGGGTCCTGACATGCCCGCCTGGCTCGGCCAGTACCAGGACACCGCCAGCGGCGTCTCACAGCCCATCGGCGGCCTGTTCTACTACATGGCGCCGATACGGGACCCCGCCGACTGGATGTTCTTCATCGGTGCCGGCGGCGCCGCCGAACCGTGGCAGATCATGTTGCGGATCGGTATCGACCTGACGTTCATGGTCATCGGCGGCGGGATCTTCGCCATCTTCTGGGTCGAGACGACCGACATGGGCCCCGAGGCCACGGCCAAACAGATCCACAACTCCGGCATGGAGATCCCCGGCTTCCGCCGGAACGTCTCCGTCATCGAGAAAGTGCTCGAACGGTACATCCCGCAGGTGACCGTCATCGGCGGCGCCCTCGTCGGGCTGCTGGCCGTCATGGCCAACATGCTCGGCACTATCGGCGGCGTCTCCGGGACCGGCCTCCTGCTGACGGTGTCTATCACCTACAAGATCTACGAGGAGATCGCCGAAGAGCAACTCATGGAGATGCACCCCATGATGCGCCAGATGTTCGGCTGACCTGAACGCGGAGTCCACGTTCTCCCGTTTTCGGATTCCCTCGACCGATCCGCCCCTCGCTTTCGCGCGTCGGGCGACAGCCGCGCCACTTGTGAGGAGCGTTCAATACGTACACCACGTACGGGGCGCTGCAGGCACGCCAGTGAGGCGAACCTCCCGAACATCGTCCGCTGTCTCACGGAGTTCGATCACCCCGTCGAATTCACTGGAGAGGGTGTTTACGACCTCAGAGTCCCGTGTAGAACTGTGGAGTGTGAAGATTCCCAGGCCATCAGTGTCCCTGACTCGGGACGTGTAGATGTGTAAAAACTTGAACACTGTCCTGGTATCGAGATACTGTTGTAGCGTGGAGACAGACAGAATTCCGTGCCGGATCGACGAGATATTTCGGTTCGAGAAGGACTTCAGGATCTTCACGGTTCCGATACTGATCCCCGTCAGATCGTTCGGCGAGGAAACGAACTCCGTCGCGACGTCGCTGGGTCCACCTGACGACTCCTGGCCCGAACAGCTGACGATCCCTATCCGGTCGGGGTCGAACGACGCGCCACGCTGTGAGAGGGAGTCGGTGAGTCCAGCAACGCTATCGTTCGTCGTGACACACAGTACACCGTCACCGTCGTCGAATCCCTTTGTCAGCAACTCCAGTGCGAGTTCGTGTTTCCCGACCATCGGGGCCCCGACGACCAGGAGATTCGTGCCTGGCTGAACGCTCGTGACCGCATCGACCGGGAGAACGCCATCTATATCGTACATTTCGACTCACTCCAGTTCGGTTCCATCGTGTTCATCGTCCGGCGAGGACAGCGCGTCGATCTCACGGACGGCACCGACAAACTCGGTATCCGATGCCAGGTCCGGAATCGACGCATCGATCGATTCCCGGTGTGTCTCGATACGTTCGACGAGTGTGCGGTAGTCCGCTTTCCTCACGAGTTCCTCGTCGGAGAACTCCGATTCCAGTGCCGACCGTCTGGCGACCAGCGAGTAGTACTCCTGTAACTCCTCGTCGAGCGTCGAGCGAGCGAGCAACCGCTCGATCGTCTCTCGCAACTCCTCTCTGGTCGGTGGTTTCGTGACGTATCCGTCGAATCCCAGCTCGACGACGTCGATGCCCGGCTGGATGGCCGAAACCATCGCCACGCGACACGCGTGGTCCCGCTCCCGGATCTCCTGGAGCACTTCGTCACCGGACATTCCGGGGAGCATCCGGTCTAACAGAACGACGTCGACGGCGAAGTCGTCGAGTTTCGACAGCGCCGCTTCGCCGGTTTCCGCCCGATGGATCTCGTACTCGTCCGCCAGCCACAGTTCGTAGGAGTCGGCGACGTCCAGTTCGTCCTCGACGACGAGTACGACTGGTCGTGACTGTGGCTGTGTCATTGATCCTCCGAGAGCGGTAATTCGACGACGAATACGGCACCCGTCGGCTCGTTGTCTTCGACCCAGACGGTGCCGCCGTACTCGGCGATCATCGAGTCGACGAAGAAGAGACCGAATCCGGATCCGGTCGATTTCACGTGCCCTGTCTCTCCGCGCCGGAAGACGGACTCTTTCCGGTCATCCGGGATCCCGCTACCGGTATCCGCGATCCGTATCGTCGCGAACCCCGCGTCCGACTCGACAGAGACGGTGAGTGAGAGGTCAGTCGGGTCGTTGTGTTCGACGGCGTTTTTCAGGACGTTCCCGAGGACATCGCCCAGTAACGAATCGGCGAGGACCGTCACGTCTCCAGGAGTGTCCATCTCGACGGTCACTTCGGGGTAGGCCGACCGGATCCGACCGAGTTCGTCTTCGAGACACGCCGTGAGCGAAACGGGACCGAGTTCGACCGCCGATTCGCCGGTCACCGTGTCGACGACCGACCGAACGCGCCGAACGACGTCGACGATATCGTCCGACCACTCCCGAATCGTCCGTGCACACTGGCGGAACTGGTCGTCTTCGAGCCCTTCGGCGAGCGTATCGGCTCGCGCCTGAACGACGGTCATCCCGTTGAGCACGTCGTGTCTGATCACACTGTTGAAAAACTCGAGCTGTGACGTCTTTCGAGCGAGTGCCTGCTCCCGCTCTGCCCGTCCGAGTGCGCTCGCCGTGTTTGCAGCGAGTAGCTCCGCTCCGTAGACGTCGTTGTCGTCGAACATCCGCTCGACGGTCGAACCGGAGGTCAACACACCGTATTCCCCCAGCGGAACGATCAACTCACTCCGGATCCGGGTGTCTGGATTGTGGAGCGGTTCACCCGCGACTGCGTCCTGAAGGTCGTCGAAGACCTTCGTTTCTCCCTCGACGTATGCCTGCCACGCGAGGCTGGCGTCCACTGCGGTAAACGTGGGCAACGTCTCGACGACACGTGTAATCTCGTCCGTCTGAGCCACCGGACGGAGCCGTCGTCCCGTGTCGTCTGTGAGCCAGATAGCGGTGAGTGGAAGATCGAGGGCGTCGCACGCGGCGTCAACTGCGATCTCGCAAACACGTTCGGGATCAGTCGCACCGTCCATCCGCTGTGTTGCACTGTGAAGCGCTTCGATCAGTTTGTTGCGCCGAGTGAGCTCGCCGAACTGCCGGCGGCGGTCGAAGAGCCGGTCCAGACACGTCTGTAGTTTCCGCTGCTCGACGGGAGTGGACACGACTTCGTCCACCTCGTTCCAGACGGAACGGGGCAGCCGTGAGACGTCGACTGAACTGACCAGCAGATACGGGAGGAACTCCAGTTCGTCGCGTTCCTTGCGCGCGACCAGCCGCTCACGGTACGTTCCGAACGTATCGGTATCGACGATCAGCAGGTCGAACGGGTCCTCGATCGATGCCGACTGCCCCAGTATCGTGACGTCGTAGGATTCCGATAGCCGGTTCACGAGCAAGCGGCGGTTCTCCCCGTTGTCGAGTCCGACCAGTACGTTCGCTCGCTCAGTCCCGGTCGAAACTGCTGTCGAGCTGCCCACCGATCGTACGGCCTCGGAATCACCGGCACCGTCCGTCATAGCTACCGACCCTGAGTTACGAGTCGTGGGACGGTTCCGTGGATCATCCGTCGTCACCTCGTTCGGACTTCGTGAATTCGGGCGACCCGCTCAGGATCCCACGTAACCCGGAGAGCGGGTCCCCGACCGTGATCCCGTGCTGTGTGATTTCGAACTGCCGGAGCGACCGCTCGAAGTTGGTGGTCCGCTTTTTCAGGATACCGATCGCCTTCTGGAGTTCACCGTGCATCTCCAGATATCGGAGGAAGATTATGTTGTCCGCGAGATAGCTGAGGCCGCTGTTCGTCGGTTTGAACTGGCCGGTCACGGAATCGACCGAGTCCACCAGGATCACCGCGATACCCATGTTCTTCAGGTATCGACCGAGGCTGTTCAGTTCCCGTTCGAGGTCGTCCTCGGCCCCGTGGAGTGAGAGGCGATACCCGTCGATACCGTCTATCATGACGATCTCCGTGTCGTGTTGTTCTACCTCGGTGCGAACCATCGACGCGAACTCCGCCGGCGACTTGTCGAGCGGTTCGACTTCTTCGACCGCCAGCGTCCCGCGTTCAGCCATGGTCCCGGCCGGAATGTTCACCGATTTCGACCGGCTGAAGAGCGTCTTCCTGTCCTCTTCGAACATGTAGATGACGGAGCGCTCACCGCGGCCGGCGGCTTCCTTCATGAACTGTGTGCCGAGTGTCGTCTTGCCAACGCCGGTGGGGCCGCTGAGAATGGTGACAGTGCCGCGTTCGATGCCGCCGTGGAGGATGTGGTCTATCTCCGGAACACCGGAGGAGATCGACTCGGCTGTGAACTCCTGTTGATGGGCGTCCGGTGTCAACACCGGATAGACGCACATTCCGTCGTCAGTGATCCGAACCGAGTGCGCGCCGCTTTCGGTCGCTGACCCGCGGAACTTCGGGACGGAGAGCGTCCGGGTGACGTCACTGCGTGCCAGTTCGATCGTGCCGTCACTGACGTACTGCAGGTCGTCGTCCGGAGCCCGTGTCGTCGCCTGTGACGTGAACAGGACAGTGGCGTCTTGCTGTTTGAAGAACTGCGTGAGACCGTTGATCTGTTTTCGGAACTGGTAGCCGTCGGGTGCCAGATTTCGGAGTTGCGTCAGCGGGTCGATGAAGACACGGTCAGGGTTGCTCTCACGGACACGCTCCTCTATGGTGGCAGTGACCTCGGGACCTTCGACCTCGTCGGCCCCGAATATATCGTACTGTCTGTTGTCCGTGAAGACGTCACTCTCCGGGCTCAGGTCCAGAAAGGTAACCGCAGTCAGGTCGAACCCGAGTTTCGCAGCGTTCGTCCTGACGTCCTCCTCGGACTCTTCCAGATTGACGAACAGCCGAGACCCGTTCGGGTCTCCCGCAGTCAGATAGTGGAGGCCGAGTATCGTCTTGCCGGTGCCGGGTCGACCCGTCACCATGTACGCCCGATTCGGGACGAATCCGCCGTGGAGGACGGTGTCGAGGCCGTCGATACCGGAGCGGATCCGCTTTTCGGTGCCCTCAGTCATCAGCATCGCCCCGTTCGTGAGTGTCTAACTGGGCGAACAGTGCCTCCGCGTCACGGGCACTCAGTCCGTAGGTGATACTGTCGAGTTCCGTATTGACGGTCTGTATCCGCTGGACGAGTTCCCGATACTCGTCGCTCCGTTTGAGCTCTGCGGTCGGTTTTTCTTCCATCAGCACGGCTCGTTTCGTAACGAGCGAGAACAGCTCGTTCACCGTCTCGTCGTAGCGCTTTCTGGCCAGAAGCGAGTCGACGACGTTGTTGATCTCGTCTTTCGAGAGCGGTTTCGTGACGTAGTCGTCGAATTCCATCCGCACGACGTCGAAGTCGGGTTCGACCGCCGTGACCATCGCAACTGCACAGTCGAACTCCCTGCTACGTATCCGCGCGAGCACTTCGTCACCCGGTCGGTCGGACAGCTGCCGGCCGAGCAAGACGACGTCGATCCGTCCGTCGATACTGTCCAGCGCTTCGGAACCGCTATATGCGGTTTCGACGGAGTAGCTCTCGGTGAGCCACGTCGAATACGTCTCGGCAAGGTGTCTCTCGTCGTCGACGACGAGCACCTCGGCGTCAGCGGGTCCCGCAGTCCTCGAGTGAGAGTGGATACCCTCTCTCAGCCGTCCTGTCATTCTCTCGGAGAGCAATACGGTCCCCATCTGGATACCGATGATGGCTAAATGTGAACGTGACTGACGAGCGAGTGGCTCATTCTTGAGGTGGTGAGGTGAGAGGGCGTCTGGACGTGGGGTATTCGGTCAACGCCACACAGTCAGCGCCACGTAACGCGGCGGTGACTCGCACCCACTCCGTGGACGAGTTTACTACAGCGGGCGCACCGCCAGACGTACGCACCGACGCGTTCGAACCCCGTCCCCAGTTCGTTTCGATGGTCGACACCTCACGGGAGCCGACAGCCGGGACACCGTTCCGGACGATACTTCGATCCCCCCGACGTATCGGTGTTCGTGTCGGGTTCGGTCAGATACCGCTTGTGCAGTTCGATACTCCGCAAGATCGACTGAACGTCGTCGAGATCGAACGTCGGCTGCAGATAGTCAAGTCGCTCTCTCAACTGTCGGTACCGCTCGGCTTTCCCGTCCGGCAACTCGGTCGCTAGTGTCTCGCTCGACGTCTCGCGTCCGATGCTGGCCATCTCGGCGTTGAGGCGGTAGAATTCGTACAGGGTCGCACTGTAGACGCCACACTTCAACCGTTCCTCGACGGTAGTTTGCAGTTCGTCTCTGAAGACCGGGCGACGGAGACAGGCATCGTAGCTGTCTTCCAGGGGCGAGACGAACGATCGTCGTGGCAGGATCAACGCGAGCTGGCAGTAGGGGTTTCTGTTCAGAATCGCCTTTCTGAGGGCTGCTTCCGCGTCGCCGAGCAGTGACTGTGAGAGGAAAACGAGTGCGACAGTGGAGTCGAACCGCGTGTACATCTCCTCTTCCGACGAGGCGAACCGTGTGGAAATACCGGGGAGCCAGCTCTCGAACAGTTCGAGCCGGGTCAGCGAATCGTCCGACAGCAGCACGGAAAATTCGTCCAGGAAGGAAGTATCCTGCATACGGGAAGCCAGTCTCGGTTACCGGTTCGGACCGTCTCGACGTTGCTCGGGAAGCGGGCCGACAAAGTACCCGGACGACCTTGCCGTCGTCTCTTCGGGTGGGGAAACGTGGACCTGTCCGTTGCTGTAAACCGTAACGCGGCACCCCACGTAGTCGAATACGACGTGCCCAGTGGGGTCGCCGGGGTTCTCGTCGGGTCTGTGGAACAGTTGCTCCAGCGCTTCGGGCTCGACAACCTCGTAGAGCGGGGGCTGCAGTTCTTCGGAGTCCGTACCGACGGCAGCGGCCACGTCCGAAACCACGGTGTGACAGACGCGAGATACTCCGGACTCGCTCTGTCTCGTACTATCGACGGTCATGAATGCGCTCAGCGTCCTTACCACGCAAACACGGTTACCACTGATGACTAAATGAGAACCCGCCCGAATGCCCGTGGCTCAACTGTGAGGGGGTGCGAAGCACTACGACGGCCACCGTCACTGTGATCCCGGACGCCCGAGTCGTCTGAGCGTACTAGGGGCGTTCGTCTTCCTCGTAGAGGAGTTCAAAGAGATTCCGGAGCCCGGCCCGGATGTGGTCGCTGACTGTGGGTGCGGAGATCCCCAGCGACTCGGCGAGTTCCTTCCCGGTGCGGTTGCGTGGCGTTTCGAAGTACCCGCTGAAGTACGCCATCTGGAGCACCTCTCGCTGGCGGTCTGTGAGTTGCTCTTCCACCTGTGACTCGAATTCCTGTGGCGTCCGGACGTGTCGCTGACGCTCACGGCTGGCGAGTAACTCCGAATCGGGATACGCCGCTTTGAACATGTCGATGAATTCACGGATGTCGACGTCGCCGGAGAGGACCACACGGATCCGCCCCTCCGCTTGCGTGATTTCAAACGACAGCGGAACTGCGCCTCTATCGATCAACCAGAACAGTACGCTTTCCTCGGTGAGGGTACTCTCGAACAGTCCCTTCGCTTCGTGTTCCGTGATCAGGTGACTATCCCGAACAGTGAGTGCCTCGTCGACGAACCCCAGATATTCCTCCGGCGGGGCTCCGTGGATGACGTAATACGCCCTGTAGGTACCGTCGTCCGAGGGGACGATACTCTCGAACTCGAATTTTCGCCCGCGGTCCTGTTCGACAAACTCCACGAGCGGATGGTCCGGACAGGAGAACCCGAGCTCCAGTTCGACAACCGTGTCACTCACCAATGCACGCTTGCTTTCGACGGCATTGATTGCGTGGGCGACTGTTTCACCCAACTCGGTGAGGACTTGGCGTTCCATTTCATCGATATGCCCGACCTGACCGGAATACACCGTGAACGTCCCGTAGAGACTGTCCTCATACAGGAGCGGGACGGCGATCGCCGAGCGATAGCCTCTCTTGAGCGCGGCTTCCTGCCAGCCCTCGTGGGGTGGGTCGTCAAGCACCTCGTTGATGATAGCCGGTTCTCGGTCCCGGACGACGATTCCCGTTGGTTCGCGTCTCGACCTGTCGCCAGTAGCGGAAAACGAGACAGCGTCGAGATAGCCCTGGTGATGGCCTGCCCACTCCTGCGGACTGATCCGGCCGGTCGTCGGGTCGTATTCGCCGATCCACGCGAACGTGTAGGTATCACCCTCGGTGAGTTTGTCACAGACGACCTGTTCTATTTCCGGCCGGGTCGACGCGCGAACGAGGGCCCGGTCGATATTCCGGATAACGGTGTTGATCCGGTTGAGACGATTCAGTGATTCGTTTTGTGCTTCGAGGAGTTCGTCCCGGTTTCGCAGCCGTTTCTCACGGTCGATACGGTCGAATATCATGCGGACGTCTTCAGCCACGGAGCGTGTGAACTCACCGTCCGGTGGCGATGGTCCCGCCACGAGTACGCCGTTCCGGCCGAGCGGGTGAACGAACAGTTCGTCCACCGAGGACGGGTCCATCAGGCCGGGTGGCGGCTCCTCGATCTGTCTCGCCTCTCCAGTGGTGAATGCGGTCCACGCGGCCCCCTCGTCCTGGTCGAAGAGTTCGCTCTCGTTCAGGTGGGTCCGTGCGAGCGGTGACTGTGCGACGGACTGGAGGCCCCCCTGCTCGTCGATCAAACCGACGACGGCGATGGGAAGATGCAACGTCTCCTCCGCGTTCTCGGTGAGGATCTCACAGACTTGCTGTTTCGACTCGGCTTTGAGACACTCCGAGAGGACGTCGTTCCAGCCCGCAGTCCGTTCCTCGTGACGCTTGCGCTCGCTGACGTCCTGGAAGTAGAACGCGAGACCACCGTCCGGCTGGGGATACACCTCGACGTGGAACCACCCATCGAGGTCGGTATTGTACTCCTCCAGGGTCGCTGGTTCACGCGTTTCCATCACGTCGCGGTAGACGTCCTCGAAGCGTGTCCCACGAGAGCCAGTGAACACGTCCCAGAAGTGCCGTCCTTTCAGTTCCGCTTCGTCCATCCCGTAGATCTCTTCGGCGCGGTCGTCGACGAGCGTGAACTGCCAGTCCTTGTCCACCTCGACGACCGCGTCTGTCACCCGGTCGATGATGGTCTGTCGTTCCTGTTCGCGCTCTTTGCGCTCGGTGATGTTCCGCCCCTCCGCGACCAACCGGGTGACAGTCCCCGTCTCGTCGGTGACCGGTCGCACGGAGAAGTCGATGACGAGTTCCTCTTCGGCTCCCTGCACACGGATCTCGTCGCGGAACAGGTCGCCGTTTCGGGCTTGCCTGACGGCCGCTCGGGCTGTCTCCCGGGCGTCCTCGTTCGACTGGAGCCAGTACGCCTCCCACAGTAGCTCCCCGATGACGTCGTCTCTGTCTAGCCCGCCGAAGTAGAGCGCCGTCTCGTTCGCTTCGAGAACAGTCCCGTCCGGTTTCAGGAGGCCGGTGAACTGGAACGTGTTGTTGAAGATCGCTTCGAACCGCCGCTCCCGCTGTTTGCGCTCCGTAATATCCTCGACGAAGCCGAGATAGATCGGTTCCGGTTCGTCGGTGACGAGCGTCCCGTGGGCTCTGACAACGACTTCGTCACCGTCTTTCCGTACGCCCGTGTGTACCGTCGTGACGCTATCGGCCGCTCCGCTGGCGAGTGCCCCCATGTTCTCTCGCAGTTCTTGCTGCTCTTCCTCGACGATAAGGGTGAGTGGGGAAGTCCCGACGAGTTCGGCCCGTCTGTAGCCGAATACGTCGGCAAATCGCTGGTTCACGTAGGAAAACTCGTCACCTTTGATTTCGTAGATCGCGACGTTGTTCTGCTCGATCAGCGCCTCGTATCCTGCCGCCGGGACGTGATTCGAGGGGTTGTCCATGTATTACGTGGTCTGTCTATCGGCTCTCCTGGCCGCTCCCTGCCCGTGGTTCCGTATCTGACAGGGGACTCTCCGCTCCGGGTTCCGGGATTTCAGTCCACGGATCGCCGGGTATGCTGGTTCTCCCACCCGGAGTGGCACTCTTCGTCACAGAAGACGAGGAGTTTCTGGACTTCCTCGTCGTCGACGATCGTTTCGGTCGGATGCCACTCGTCAGGCTCCAGTGGAGCCCCACAGTTTGCACATCGCGAGGGGAGATCGGTACTGGTTCTTGGTTCCCGGTTGTCGTCTTGCATGCCTGCAGTTTTCCGCGGGACGAGCACCCCAGCGACAGGGGGGACAAACCAGTCCAGATGGGGCATTGAAGAGTACTGACCGACAGGGCCCGAACCGACTGAGGCGGACCTTTCCCGAAGTCGCCTCCGTGACAAACCCTCCGAACGAACCGACAGAACGGCCGCTCTGCAGGGAACCGATCGCATCGCGTAAGTCCAATGGCGTAATCTCTGATCTGTCTCATGCTCTCTTCCCGGCTAGTGAAATAGGCCGTGTGAGCGGTCCGAACCCTGGCGGCTAGTTCCGCTCTTCACTACGGAGTACCCCCGGAAAACGCTTGATCCTAAATGAGAAGGGTTAGGTCTTTCTACGAGGGTGCCAAATTAGCCTGGTTCGCTATCGTCGGGATACTACGACCAAGGAAACTCGAACGACAGCGCCGATGGTCAGCCGAAACCAGGGTGAACAGACAGAGCCCGGAAGCTACGCAGCGTCCTCGGACGGCGCGAGCAGTTCCGGATCGGACAGCGTCACGGTGACGCGTTCCCGGGCCAGGTTCCGCAGGAACACGTCGAGTTCGCCGCGTTCCCGTGCCCCCTCGAACAGCCGTGTGGCCGAATCGTCGTCCTCGGCGTAGTAGGCGGGGAACACGACGGCCAGTTCCCGGGAGTGGTCCTCGAGGACGACCAGGAGCGCGACGTATCCCAGCACGTTCGTCCGGTAGACCTCGCTCTCGACGTCCCCCGGGGAGAGGCGACCGGACAGTTCCTCGAACTCGTCGTCCGGGACGAGCACGCTCAGGCCGACGTGGTCGCCGTACTCCCCGTCGAGGGGCGTGACGTCGGCGGTGTGCAACTGTAGCGACTCCCAGCCCCGTTCCTCGTACTCGGCGGCCGTCGCGCGAGCGTCCTCCTCCAGTTGGTCCCACCAGTCCATCGGACCCACCGACTCGCCGTCTACGGTGGGGGCGGACGCACCATCCGTACCGTCCGCATTGCCGGTCCCCTCCGCACTGTCTGCCCCGTCCACGCCGCTCTCCCCGTCAGTGGCGTCGGGCCGCCCCTCCGCTCCCTCTGTGTCATCGGCCGTCTCGTCGTCGGTCATACCAGACAGGCCGGGACTCCGGCGGAAAAGCGTTCCCCTAGGGTCCTCGGCTGTAGACGGGGCGCCGTCCGGTAGTGTGCCCTGTCGCCGTCGTCGTGACACATCTTTTTTGTGTGTCCGCGTCGGTTACTACGGGTATGTCGGAGGAAGACTCGTCACTCGACCGGCGGAGTTTCGTCAAACTGGCTGGCGGTGCCGCAGCCAGCGTCACGCTCGCAGGGTGCTCAGGTAACGGTGGGGACACGCCAACTGACGGCGGCGACGGTGGAGATACCCCGACCCCGACGGAAGCCGACGAGGGCGGTGACGGCAGCGACGGCGGCGACGAGACGGACACCGCGACGCCCACGGAAGGAGAGACGGGGACGGACGCCTCCACCCAGGACTTCCCGGTGACGATTACGCAGGGCCAGCCGCCGTCGACGCTGGACCCCCACGACCACCGGGAGACGCCGACCGACACCGTCGTCCTCCACGCCTACGAGGGCGTCCTCGCGCGGAGTCCCGGCGGGGAGATCTTCGAGAACCTCGCGACGTCGTTCCAGCGGGTCGAGCCCGGGGTCGTCCGCTTCGACATCCGCGAGGACGTCCAGTTCCACAACGGCGACGACCTCACGCCGCGGGACGTCGCCTACAGCGTCAACCGGATCGTCCAGGAGGACGTCGGCCTCTCGCCGAGCCCCCAGAGCGACCAGCTCGCGGGCGTGACCGGCGCGTCGGTCGTCGACGGCGAGCGGGCCGTCGAGGTCGAGAGCGACGGGCTCAACCCGGTCGTGTTCTCGCTTTTCGCCAACTACTGTGACGTCATGCAGCGAAGCTGGGTCGAGTCCGGCGACAACGACCCGGCCACGGAGATGAACGGGACCGGTCCCTTCCAGCTGTCGTCCTACGAGGAGGGCGTCCAGGTGGTCTTCGAGCGCTTCGACGGCTACTGGGACGACCCGGCCGAGGTGACCGAGCTGACGTTCCTGGGGGCCAGCGAGGCCAGTACCCGGGTCAACCAGCTCCTGGAGGGCGAGACTGACATCGTCGTCAACGTCCCACCCCAGGAGATCTCGCGGCTGAACGACTCGGACAGCGCCAGCGTGGCGGCCGAGGCGAGTACGCGGATCATCTACAACGGGATGCGCTACGACGTGGAACCGTTCTCGGACCCGCAGTTCCGGCGGGCGATGAACTACGCCGTCGACCTGAACTCGATCATCGAGAACGTCCTCCAGACGTTCGGCGACCCGACGGGCCAGCCGACCCTGGAGGGGTTCGTCGGTCACAACCCGGACGTCGAACCCTACGAGTACGACCCCGACCAGGCCGAGCAACTCGTCAGCGAGAGCGGCTTCGAGGGCGCGGAACTCGAGTTACACACGCCGAACGGCCGCTATCTCCGGGACTTCGAGATCGCCCAGGCGGTCGTCGGACAGATCGACAGCCTCTCGAACGTCTCCTGTGAGATCAACCAGCGTGACTTCAACTCGCTGGCGACCGAACTCACCGACGGCGACATCACGACCTCGCCGCACTTCTACCTCATCGGCTGGGGCAACGCCACGTTCGACGCCAGCCAGACCATCATCCCGCTGCTGACGACCGACGGTTCGGTCTCGTCCTACAGCAACGAGGAGGTCGACACGATGATGGACAACGCCCAGACCGAGGACGACCGCGAGGAACGCGACGCGATCCTCCAGGACCTGAACGCCTTGCTCCACGACCAGGCGCCGTGGATCTTCCTGAACAGGCAGTACAGCGTCTACGGGTCGAGCAACCGGATCGACTGGACCCCGCGAGCCGACGAGCGCATCGACGCGTACGCCATCTCGCCGGCCGAATAACTGGGCTGGGTGACGACTGTGTCGCTCGGACGGTTCCTACTCAAGCGCGCGGTGCAGGGTGTGTTCGTGGTCTGGGGCGTGGTGACCGTCGTGTTCCTGCTGCGGTTCATCACGCCGGGCGACCCGGTGACGTTCATCGCCCCGCTGGACGCCAGCCAGGAACTGCGCAGACAGATCGCCGTCGAACTCGGGCTGAACCGCCCCATCTACGTCCAGTACTTCGACTACCTCTGGGGACTCGTCTGGGGCGACATGGGCTACTCGTACATCTCGAACACGGAGGCGAGCACACGCGTGTTCGCTCGACTGCCCGCGACGATCGAACTGGCGGTCGCGGCCACCGTCGTCGCGGTCGTTCTCTCGATCCCGCTGGGCGTGGTCAGCGCGACCCGGCGCCACCAGCCCGTCGACTACGGCGCGACGCTGTTCTCGCTGGTCGGCATCTCGACGCCGAACTTCTGGCTCGGGATCATGCTCGTTCTCGTCCTCGCGGTCCAGTTCGGCTTCTTCCCGACCAGCCAGCGCGGCATCGGGTTCCTCCCCGCCATCGGGCAGACGCTCGCGCAGTTCGACGTGGGATTCGTGGTGGACCGACTCCTCGAGTTGCGACTGTTCGACGTCTGGGACTACCTGACCGAACTCCCCGTTACGACGTGGCTGGCTCACATCACGCTCCCGGCTATCACGCTGGGGACGTACTTCACGGCGCTCATCACACGCCTGACCCGCAGCGGCATGCTGGAGGAACTCGGCGAGGCGTACATCCGCGCGAGCCGTGCGAAGGGCTTGCCCGAGTCGCTCGTCCGGTACAAACACGCGCTGCGGAACACGCTCGCGCCCGTGGTGACCGTCGTCGGCCTGCAACTGGGGACGCTGATCGGCGGCGCCGTCATCACCGAGGCGGTGTTCGCCTGGCCGGGACTGGGGACGGAACTCATCCGCGCTATCAACCTGCGTGACTGGCCGATCATCCAGGGGTCGCTCATCGTCATCGGCGCCGGCTTCGTCATCGTGAACACGCTCGTCGACGCGCTCCAGGCGTACCTCGACCCCCGGGTGGTGGCCGACTGATGGTCGACCTCGACCCGCTGCCGTTCGTCTCGTACGAGACTCTCACGAGGGTACGCGAGGCACTCACGCCGTCGCCCCGAACCGTCAGAAACCTCCGGAAGGAACTCCGCCAGAGCGGGCTCGCCAAACTGGGGATCGTCCTCATCGTCGGCGTCGTCCTGATGGCGGCGTTGGCGCCAGTGCTCGCGCCCCACAACCCGACGAACCAGAACCTGGACGAGAACCAGCTCCCGCCGCTGGGGTTCGACCGCAAGACGACCAACACCACCACCGAGATAGTCAACGGGTCGATCAGCATCGTCAACCAGACGACCTGGGTCAACTCGACCGTCGAACACCCGCTGGGGACGGACTCGCTGGGCCGGGACATGCTCTCGCGGACCATCTACGGGGCGCGAACGTCGCTCATCGTCGGCGTCGTCGGGACGAGCATCGCCGCACTCTTCGGCGTCACCGTCGGCCTGCTGGCGGGCTACTACAGCGGCCGGATCGACGACGTGCTCATGCGCAGCGCCGACGTCATGCTGGCGTTCCCGTCGCTGGTGCTCGCGGTGGCTCTAGTCGGACTCATCGGGACCGCATCGTTGCGCGTGCCGGACCCGTTCGTCTTGGTCGGGCTGACGCCGAACATGCCCGAGACGTTCACGCTCCCGGGGACAGTCATCATCGTCGTCGGGCTCGTCAACTGGGTGTGGTTCGCCCGCGTCGCCCGCAGCGAGGCGCTGTCGGTGCGCTCCGAGGAGTACATCAAGGCCGCCCGCTCGGTCGGCGCGAGCGACCGCCACATCGTCCTCAGACACGTCCTGCCCAACAGTATCACGCCGATCATCGTCCTCGCGACGATCCAGGTGGCGGCGATCATCCTCCTGGAGAGCGCGCTCGCCTTTCTCGGCTTCTCGGGGACGACGCTCTCGTGGGGCTTCGATATCGCGCAGGGTCGCCAGTACCTCTCGACGTCGTGGTGGATCGCGACGGTCCCCGGCCTGGCGATCGTCGTCACCGTCGTCGGCATCAACCTCGTCGGTGACTGGCTCCGCGACGCGCTCGACCCCGGTATCGAGGGCGAGGGAGGTGGTCCCTGATGGCCGCTAACTCCGGCCGTGACCTCCTGCGCGTCGAGGACGTCTCGACGAGGTTTTTCACCGAGGAGGGTCAGATAAACGCCGTCGAGGAGGTTTCCTTCACCGTCCGGGAGGGCGAGGTGTTCGGCATCGTCGGCGAATCCGGCTCGGGCAAGAGCGTCACCGCGCTGTCGCTGGTCGACCTCGTGGAGTCGCCGGGCCGGGTCACCGACGGCGAGATCTGGTTCCGGAACGCGGATCTGGCGGAGGCGGTCCGTGACGACCACCCCGGCGCCGTCGACGGCGAGTTCGTCGACCTGCGACAGATGCCCGACGGGGTCCGCCGGTCGCTGCGCGGGCCGTCGTTCTCGATGATATTCCAGGACCCCATGAGCAGTTTCAACCCGTCGGTGACCGTCGGCGAGCAGATCGCCGAGGCCGTCGAGGTCCAGCGCCGCGCCAGCGCCAATCCGCGGTCGACGCGCTCGCGCAGCCAGGGCTACGGGCTCGGACGCCTGCTCTTGGACACGGTCGTCCCGACGCGGTCGTACGTCTCACGCGAGAGCCGCGAGCGCGCGGTCGACCTCCTCGACCAGGTGGGTATCCCGGACCCGGCCGAGCGCGCCGACGAGTACCCCCACCAGTTCTCGGGCGGGATGCTCCAGCGCGCGATGGTCGCACAGGCGCTGGCCGGCGAACCCGACGTGTTGATCGCCGACGAACCGACGACGGCGCTGGACGTGACCATCCAGGCCCAGATACTCAACCTCCTCGACGACCTCCAGGCGGAGACCGGGATGAGCATCGTCCTGATCACGCACAATCTCGGCGTGATCGCCCGGATGTGTGACCGCGTGAGCGTGATGTACGCCGGCGAGATCGTCGAGCGCGGGTCGCTCGATGCCCTCTTCGAGAACCCGGCCCATCCCTACACGCAGGGGTTGCTGGGGTCGATCCCCGACCTGGAGGACCCGGCGGCGCGCCTGCAACCGATCGAGGGGTCGGTACCCGACCTGGTCGACGCCGAGATGGACGACCGGTGTTACTTCGCCGACCGCTGTCCGAAGGCGATGACCGAGTGTCTCGACAAACCGCCGGAGTTCCCGGTCGACGGCGACGACGAACACGCGGCCAAGTGCGTCCTCGCCGACCACGACTACGTCGAGTCCGAGGCGCTCGACGACGACTACTTCGCGTCGCCCCTGGAGGGGATGGGCGACACCGTGGAGGGCGAGGCCGATGACTGACCCGCTCGTCGAGGTCGAGGACCTGGAGAAGTACTACTACGAGGACGACTCGCTGCTGGACCGCATCACGGGCAGGGAGCCGACGAGCGTGAAGGCCGTCGATGGCGTTTCCTTCACCGTCGAACGCGGCGAGACGCTCGGCCTCGTCGGTGAGTCGGGCTGTGGCAAGTCGACCACCGGCGAGACGCTCCTTCGCCTCCGCGAGGCGACGGGCGGCAGCGTCTCCTTCGACGGTGAGGACGTCTTCGCGATGGACGGCGAGGACCTCGTCGACTTCCGCCAGCGGGCGGGCATCGTCTTCCAGGACCCCTTTTCCAGTCTGGACCCGCGGATGACCGCCCGCGAGATCATCGCCGAACCGCTCGCGGTCCACGACGTCGGGACGGCCGCCGACCGCCGGAGTCGCGCCGCCGAGCTGATGGAGCGGGTGGGGCTCTCCTCGGCCCAGCTCGACCGCTACCCCAACGAGTTCTCGGGCGGCCAGCGCCAGCGGATCGGGATCGCGCGCGCGCTGGCACTCGAACCGGATTTCGTCGTCTGTGACGAACCCGTCTCGGCGCTGGACGTCTCGGTTCAGGCCCAGATCCTCAACCTGCTCGACGACCTGCAGTCCGAGTTCGATTTGACCTACCTGTTCATCGCACACGATCTGAGCGTCGTCCGGCACATTACCGACCGCGTCGCAGTCATGTACCTCGGGGAAGTCGTCGAGACGGGTCCGACCGACGACATCTTCGAGGACCCGGGCCACCCCTACACGGAGGCGCTCCTGGAGAGCGTCCCGCGGGCCGACGCGAGCGAACACGGCCGGCGCGTCGACGCGCTCCCGGGAGACGTCCCCTCGCCGCGGGACCCGCCCGCGGGCTGTCGGTTCCACACCCGGTGTCCCTACGCCCGCGAGGCCTGTCGCGAGACGGACCCCCAGCCCGTGGCCGAGAGTGACTCCGCCGGGGACGAACAGCGCCGCATCGCCTGTTTCCGGACCGACGCCGACCACGACTACTGGGCGAGCGAACCGCTGGAGCACGCGCGTGCCGAACCGATGGCCGACGACGATTGAGGCCGTCGGTTGTGTGTGGTCGGCTACCGAGCGTTCCACGTCGAGACGGCCTGTGAAACGTACGTCTCCCCTGGCGGACTGAAAGGGCGAGGACCGCTCGCAGCGACCGAGAGCGGCCCGAGGGCTTTCATCCCGCGATCACGAGTGCGATGCGGTCCTCGAAACGAGTTTCTTCGACACCGGTGGCAATAACATACGATTCGCCTCAGAGTGCGTCGAGCAGCGCGTCCACGTCGTCGGCGGTGTTGAACGCGTGGACCGACACCCGGACCGTCCCGGTACCAGGGATATCCCGGACGACGATATCCGATTCGGCGAGTCGCTCGACAGTCCCCTCGGGGTCCTCGGCGTCGAGCGTTACCAGTCCGGATTCGTAGGCCGGGGCGGAGACGAGCCGGCCCGAGTCGACGCCGTCTTTCAGCCGGTCGGTCAGCCGCTCGATCCGGTCCGTGACGGCGTCGTAGCCCAGTTCCTCGACGACCGCGATACCTTCCCGGAGCCCCGCGTACGGGGCCGGCGAGGCGGTGCCGACCTCGAACCGGCGGGCGTCGGGGTGGAGTTCGTAGGGGTCGGCCTCGAAGTCGGCGAGGCTCCGGTACCCCAGCTGGACGGGTTCGAGTGCCCGGGCGAACTCGTCGGCGACGTAGAGGAAGCCAGTCCCCGTCGGAGCCAGTAACCACTTGTGGCCGGCTGCGGCGACGGCGTCCACCCCCCAGGATTCGACGTCGACCGGGTGTTGCCCGACCGACTGGACGGCGTCGACGAGTACCCGGGCCCCCGAATCGTGGGCGACGTCGGTCAACTCCGTCACGGGCATGCGCGAGCCGTCGGTCCAGTTGAGCGAACTGAACAGGGCGAGTTTCGCGTCCGCGACTGCCTCGGCGAACGCGTCGCGGTCGACGTCACCGTTCGCGGCCTCGACGACGCGCACTTCGATGCCGACCTCGCGTTCGAGGCGCTGCCAGGGGAGGATGCCGGCGGCGTGTTCCTGGTCGGTTCGGACGACGACGTCGCCGGACTCGAAGTCCATCGCGGCGGCGACCCGGCCGATGCCGTCGGTCGTGCTCTGTGTCAGCGCTACAGACTCCTCGGGGGCGCCGAGGTGGTCGGCGACGGCGGCGCGCGTCTCGTCGAAGGCGTCGAACATCGCGGGGTAGGTACCCTCGCCGCCGAAGGCGTCGTACTCGTGGTACTCCAGTTCCGACTCGACGGCCTCGACCACCCGCCGTGGGCTGGGGCCGGCCGCACCGGTGTTGAGATAGACGGTCCCGTCGAGCGCCGGGATGTCCGCGCGCAGGTCCGCTAGGTCCATCACTCCGTCCGTGGGACCCGGCGCGGTTAAGCCCGCCGACCGTGGCAGTCAGTCCGGCGGTGACAGTCGTGGACCGTTCCGAAGAGAGCCGGTCGCCGATCGTCACCTGCGCCGCGTCTGTTTTTTCGAGGCACGACGGCCCCCGTCGTGGGAATCGGACCCGTCGTCGCCGCTGTCACCACCGTCGGTGAACGGGTTGTCGAGGTCCGACGTCGTCGAACGGCGTCGTTCCGCGGGTGCCGGTCCACTGGGAACGACGTACCACGCGATGGCGCCGCCGACGGCGAGGCCAGCGACGGCGGCGATGGACGTTTGAACGACGGTCGCGCCAGCGCCCACTGCCACGAGCGCCATCGAACCCGCAACGAGGACGGCGACGCCGACCTGGAGTTTGCGGTTGAACGCGTCGCGCTCGCCCTGACTGACCGGGCCGACCATCAGCGCTCACCCGCCGTCGCGCCGGCCGTCATCGGAGCTCACCTGCCGTACTGACGTGCATCCCGACGAATCGCCAGTCGCCCGGCGAGTCCTCGGATTCTCCGCGTGTCCGGGACTCGCGTTCGAGCGTGCCGCTCCAGCGGGTGTCGAACTCCAGGTGGCGGTCCCGCTCGACGTCGGTCCAGCCCATGCCGACGAGGTCGGCGAACCAGGCGTGGCGGTCGCGTTCGGTCACGCGCAGGTCGCGACTCTCGACGGTCCACTCGGCGGTCGTCCGGGTCTGTTCTCGCAGCGCCGCCTCGACTTCCCCGTAGCCGTCGAGGTGCTCGGAGATGCCGAACTTGACGATATCGTCGGAGGGCGCGAAGTAGGGGTACAGCGGGTCGCCGTCCCGCAGGGCGTCGTAGTACGCCCGAATTCGGGATTCGGCACTCACTGGAACCCCCTGTCGACGTTCTCGTCGACGACGTCCTCGAACTCGGCTTCGAGCAGTTCCTCGGCCTCCTCGAAGGTGTCCGCCAGGTCGTCCATCGCCTCGGGACGGTCGTGCTGGTCGAACTCCATCGGTCCGTAGGCCGGACTGTCGAGCACGTCCATCACGTCCTCGAACAGCGCGCCGGGGGTCGTCGGCGCGTCGGCGTGGGTCTGGACGACCTCTTCGAGCCGGCTGGCGGCCTGTTCGGCCTCGTCTTCGTCTTCGAGGGGTTGCTGGACGCCGAACATCCCGCTCCCGTCCTCCGGGAACAGCGGGTCGAGGTCGTCGTCGATGCGGCGGGCGACCTCGGCGCCGACGCCATCGACCTCGAAGGGGTTGCGGGCGTAGGTCTTGAGCTGGAAGACGCCCACGGACGGATGGCCGACGTAGAGGTCCTCGCCGATCCCGCCGGCGCGGTCACCGCCGACCGCCCGCCAGCCGCTCGGTTCGGCACCGCTCTCCACGACGTCTTCGAGGATGTCCTGCCAGTCGCGGACGCGCATGTGAGGTACCTGAGCACACGGGTGAATGAAGCCATCGGTCCGGAACTCCGTCCGGTACGGGCGAGGTTTGATTATCACGGGCACCTGACACCGACCAACGCCGATCCGAACTGGAGGAGACGAAGTTGGACGGGTCCCCGGACGACGTGGAGCGCACGGCCGTCGAGCGCGTCGACCGCCGACAGCTCCTGCTGGTCGCGTCCTGCTTCGTCGCCGTCTTCGTCGCGGCGCTACTCGCCCCACCGCCGGTCGACGCCGGCGTCTCGGTCGATCCACCTCCCGACGACGGGTCCGAACCGACGCCACGTGCCGGGAGCAGTGGTGGCGGTGGTGGCAGTGGTGGCGGAGGTAGCGGTGGCGGAAGTAACGGCGGTGGTGGGGGCGGCGGTGACGGTGACAGCGGCGGTGGCGAGAGCGGCGACAGTAACGTCGTCGGCGGCGAGGGCGCCCCGGTTCCGATCCCGGGCGATGACGCGCCGCCGACCGCCGACGGCTGTGGCGTGTTGCTCGAAGACGAACCGATCCCGGGCACGAGGGTGACCGTCGGCGTCTTCGATGACCGCGTCCCCGTCTCCGACGTACGGGTGCGATTCGACGGCGACCCCGTCGGCCGGACGAACGAGAACGGGCGCGTCACCGGGCGGGTCCCCTACAACCGCACGCTGTCGGTGACCGTCGATATGGCGGCCGACTGTGAGTTCTACCGCGAACGGTGGGAGTCGACGAGCGGCCAGGAACAGGCAGCGATTCGACCGGTCGGTGATGGCGAAGCGGCAGTCCACCCGACTGAGAACGACGAATCGACGAGCCTTCGAGGGTTTCTCGCCGGCGTAACGGCCGACGGGCAGCGACACGGGCAGGCCGACCAGTCCGAGAACGCGGCCGGTGAGAACACGACCGGCGAGTACGGCGTCCGCGGCGACGTCGACCTCTCGGTGCGCGGCGAGCCCTATCCCGGGTCGTCGCTCACGCTGACGGCGAGCATCGCGGACGTCCCGATGCGCCAGGCGACGGTCACTCTCGACGGCTCGGACGTCGGACGAACGAACGCAAGCGGGCTGGCAGGCGTGACGGTTCCCGACGGACAGCAGTCGGTGAACGTCACCGTCAGGCGGGGCGACTTCGCGGGCGAGACGACGGTGGACGTCCTCCTGCTGTCGGCGACGGTCCAGCCCCGCGAGGGGTTCCCGTTCCCCGGTGAACCGGCCGTCGTCAACGCCTCGCTCGACGAGGGCCCCGTGGGCGACGTCTCGGTCAGCGTCGCCGGTCAACGCCTCGGAACGACGGCGGCCGATGGCTCGCTCGGGTTCGCACTCCCGTCGGCGCCAGTCGGAGAGGTCGTCGCGGTCACGGAACGCCAGTCGGCCAGCGTCTCCCTCTTGAGCGTGTACGCGCCGACGCTTGTCAACGTACTCGTGGTCTGCTGGCTCGGCGTCGCCGCCGTCGGGGCCACCCGTCCCTGGCGCGGCGCTCGGTCGACGCCGCGCGTCGCGCTCGCCTGGGGCGGGGTCGCGGTGGCCGACGCGGCGCTGATCGTCGGCGAACTGCTGGGGCTGGGCCTGGCGCTTCTCGGGCTGGGGCTCGTCGGCCTCGTCCACCACCGCCGCCGGGTGCGCTCGGGCGGCGAGCGAGCGGCGGGGACGGCCGTCAGTGCCGTGCAACTCGTTCGCCGGGTGGCACTCGAGATCGCGGTCGCACTGGAGCGACTCGTCGACCGGGTTCGTGACCTGCTGGGCCGTCTGTGGGCCAGGATGACGTCCTTCGAGACGTTCGTCGCCTGGGTCGGTAACGCCGTACGGAAGGTCCTCGCGACGGTCTGGGTCTACCTGACGCTCCGGCGCGTCGGGTTCGCACTGCTCGCAGTCGTCGAGATCGCGGTGGCGAACGCCCGCTGGGGCGACGAGGGGCTCGTCGCGTCGGTCGCCGGACTGTCGATACTCGCAGTGGTCGTCGCCGTCTGGCGTTACGTTCGGGCCGACACAACTCCGGCGGTCACGGAAGACGACGAGACTGGCCGGACCGGTTCGGTGCGCACCCGGCAGGCGACCGAAGGTGCCGACGAACCGGAGGAACGCGTCGTCTCTATCCGCGAACTCTGGCGCACCTTCGCCCGGTGGGTCGCCCCCGGTACCTGGCGGACGCAGACGCCCGGCGAGGTGGCACGGGCGGCCGTCGACCGCGGGTTCCCGCGCGAACCCGTCGAGGCGCTGACCGACGCGTTCCGCGACGTCGAGTACGGGAGCGAACCCGCGACGACGCGCCGCGAGCGAGCGAAAGCCGCCTTCGACCGACTCGCTCTGTCCCGCGGAGAGGACGACGAACGAACGGAGGGCGGCGAATGAGCTGGGAGGATCACGGATGAACGGGGTGAGCGAGAGATGAGAGTACGACGGATCGCACTCGCGGTCGTCGGCCTCCTCGCGGGAGGGGCGCTGGGCGTCGGCGCCTTCATCGGCCTCTGGAGCGCGCCGCGGCCGTCGACGGGCCCCGGACTGGCGGGGCTGTTCGGGTTGCTCCTCGGATTCGTCGCACTGCTGGCGTTGGTCGTCCGGTCACGGATCGGGTCCGACCCCGACGGCGAACCGGCGCCGTGGACGGAGGCGGGTGCAGTCGTCGATCAGCCGCCCGAGGCGACGCCTGACGACGTCGCTGTCTCGGGGACCAGTTTCGCCGAGCACGTCGCGTCGGCGACGCGGGCGGCCCGTTCCGCGGGCGACTTCCGCGCAGGGGTCGAGGAGGTCAGACCACCGCTGCGCGAGACGCTCGCCGCGGCGCTGGTCGCGAGCGGCCGGGACCGCGACGCAGTCGAGCGGGCACTCGCCGAAGGGTCCTGGACCGACGACCGACTGGCCGCCGCCGTGCTCGACGGGAGTGTCTCCCCTCCCGAACGGTCGTTCGTCGGCCGACTGCGCGACTGGCTGTTCCCCGAGCGGGCGGTCCGGCGGCGAGCGAACCGGGCCGTCGCGGCCGTCGACGAGGCAGCCAGCGCGGCGCTCCCGGGAATCGTCGGCGAGGACGCCCCGAGGACGGTGCCTGTCGTCGCACCCACGCTGGACGACCTCCAGCGGACCGCCGACGGCCATCTCCAGCGGGCCGAAGCGGTCGGCGACGGCGGGTGGGGCCGGCGCGAACCCCGACGGGACGGTGACGGCACCGACGGACCGACACGGCAGAGGCCGACTTCGAACGAGTGGGAAGACACCGACCGGAGCGAATCCCCGGAAACAGACTCCAGCGAAGTCCGGGTGACAGGCGGGAACGGAGACGAAGACGCCGACTGGGCCGACGTCGTGGAGGGAGGCCGATGACGGGCCGTCGCCAGCGGTGGGGCGGCGGGGTCGCGGCTGCGGTCGTGCTCGTGACTGCGGGTATCTGGAACGGGAGCGCGACGCTGTTGCTCGCCGCGGCGATCCCGCTGGCCTATCTCGCCTACGGCGCAGTCTCGACCGCTCGCGTCCCCGAGGAACTGTCGCTCACCCGGACAGTCGAACCGACCCCGTCGCCGCCGGGCCGGCCGGTGACGGTCACGCTGACGGTCAGGAACGACTCCGACCGGACGCTCTCGGACGTGCGAATCGTCGACGGCGTCCCGAGCGATCTGGCGGTGCTCTCGGGTTCGCCGCGACTGGGGACGACGCTCGGGCCGGGCGAGAGCACCGAGATGGAGTACACGCTCGTCGCCCGGCGTGGCGACCACGAGTTCGACCCGCCGCGCGTCCGGGTGCGAGGCACCGGCGGCGGCGCAGTGGCGACGATGGAGCGACCGCCGTCGGGGGCGGACAGGCTGGTCTGTCGCCTCGACGCGGACGCGCCGCCGCTCGACGACCGGGGTGCCCAGCGGATCGGGCAACTCGCCAGCGACGACCCCGGCGAGGGCCTCACGTTCCACTCGACCCGGGAGTACGAGGCGACCGACCCGGCGGCGCGCATCGACTGGCGCCACTTCGCCAAGCGGGGCGAACTCGCGACGGTCAACTACGACCGCCCGGTCTCGACGACAGTCGTGCTCGTCCTCGACGCTCGAACCCCCTGTCACGTCGCAGCGGGTCCCGGCCGACCGACAGCGGCCGAACTGGGTGCCTACGCCGCCACGCGGGCGCTGACTGCACTCCTCCGGGGCGGCCACGACGTCGGCGTCGCCGTGGTCGGTCGCGAGGGCGACGGGCCCGCGGGACTGTACTGGCTCCCTCCCGGCGGCGGTCGCGAACAGCGGACCCGCGCGACGGACCTGTTCCGGGCGGCGAGCGTGGCTCGTGACGGCGATGGTGGCGTTTCGGGCGCGGGTGACGGTCCCACGCGGGACCACGACACTGGTGACAGTCCGGACGCCGACTACGGTTTCCAGTTCCGGAAAGTGGCCGAACTCGCACCGCCCCGGTCACAGCTCGTGCTGGTCTCGCCAGCCCTGGATGACGGCACCGTCGGCGCACTGGAGACGTGGGCGGCGTTCGACCGGCCGCGGACGCTGCTCTCGCCGGACGTCGTCCCGTCGAACACGGTGAGCGGGCGCCTGGAGAACGTCCAGCGGCACACGCGACTGGCCCGGTGTCAGGCGACCGGCGCACGGACCATCGACTGGCGCCGCGGGACGCCCCTGCCGATCGTGCTGGCCGAAGCGTTCGCGGTCGAGGCGCGGGCGGCCGCCGGAGGTGCGCGCTGATGCCGTTCGGCCCGCGACTCGACCGGCCGTCGGCCGTCGGCGACGAGGGCAGACCGCGCGCGACGAGTCTCGGCGTCGCCACAGCGGCGGTACTGGCCGTCTCGCTCGGTGTCGGCACCGCACTGGGCGACCCGGTCTTTTTCACCGGCTTCGCGCTCGTGGTCGGACTGACCGTCGCGGGGATGGCGCTGCTCGACCGCGACCGGGTCCGCGAGACCGTCGTCGGCCACCTCCTCTTTCTCCCCGGCGCGTCGACACTGGTCGTGGTCGTGTTGCTCTCGGGCGGTCCCGCCCTGGTAGTCGCGGGAACGGCCGCGGCGCTCGCCGGGGTCGGTGGCGCGTGGGCAGACGTCGGCGACGGCCCCTCGGTAAAGCGGGCGCTCAAGGGCGGACTCGTCTCCTACGTGTTCGGCCTCGTCTGGCTCGCGTTCGCGGGACTGGCGCTCGCCCTCCTGCTGGGGTTCTGGAACGTCGCGACGGGGCTGGCCGGTGGCACCCGCCTCGGCTGGGCGCTCGCGGGCTTTTGCTTCGTCTTCGGGGCGGTCTGTCTCTGCCTCCGACTGGCGGTCTGGGCGGTGCCGGCAACCGAACTCGCCCCCCGCGACCGCGAGCGAGAGATCGAGCGACGCCTCGGGCGATTCGGTCGACGACTGGTCCTCGTCTGGCTCGGGACGTTCGTGTTGACCTGGCTGTTCGCACTGCTGGGGCTCTCGGGGACTCTCAGGGGCGCGGGGCTCGGCCCGGCCGGCGTCCTCGTCGAGGCGCTCACTACCCGGATCGTGATAGTGCCCCTCGTCGTACTGGGTGGGGTCAGTCTCGGAGTCGCCGTGCTCGCGATGGTGGTCCGGAAGACGACGACCGAGTACGACGCTTCGACGGCAGGGACCGTCGCGGCCGCACTGGCCGGCGCGGGATACGTCGTCGTCGTGACGACACTCGCCCTCTCGGCGGGACTGTTCCCGGTCGTGGCAGCGGTGATAGTGCTTCTGGCAGTGGCGTTGCCGCTGGTGGTCTTCGTCGCCCTCGCCCTCGCAGTCGTCGCCATCGAGGTCGGAGTCGTGCCGGACGGCGCGGCACCCCTCGCCTTGGCCGCGACTGGACTGGTCACTGTCGCCGTCGGGGCGGCCGGGCTGGGTCCGCCGACTGGAACCGGTGGGCCCGCCGTTCTCGTGTTCGGTGCGACGGCAGGCGCGCTGGTCGTCTGGGACGTCGGCACGTTCGGACTCGGTGTGACCGCCGAACTCGGCCATCTGCCGAACACGCGCCGACTCGAACTCTACCACGGTGTCTTCGCCGTCGGCGTCGGCGTCGTCGCTGTCGCCGGTGCGACGGCCGTCGATGCCGCTCTCAAGCCGGTCGGCGCGAACGTCGGCACCCCCGCGGCGATGGCCGTCGCCGCCATCGGCGTCCTCGTGTTGCTGGTCACGCTTCGGGGATGAGGGGCGAGGGGAGTGTCAGGGCGACCAGGAATGTCCAGCGAAACTATTAGATCTCGGGAGATAACTCAGACAGTGTTCGATACAGGGTGTGAATGTGATATTCTGAATCGAGAGAGCCGCCGCAACCGCAGTCATCGTCGTGTGATGGAAGCCCTCGGCGCGCTCCCGGTCGCTGAGCGACATATCCGCGCTCTCCGCACAGCCCGCGCGGATAGCGGTCGCTCAGGCGACTCCGGCCTTCGGCCCGCGAGCCCGCCTCGCCCTTCCAGTCCGCCAGGAAGATGTTTGTGGGGCCGGCTACCGAGCGTTCCAGGTTGTGACCGCCTGTGTGACTTTGATTTTCCTGGTGGACTGAAAGGGCGAGGACCGCTCGCGCTTGTTTAGTCGCTTCAGCGACCCCTATCCGAGCGGAGCGAGGATATGTCGCTGAGCGACCGCGAGCGGTCCGAGGGCTTTCATCACACCACTTCGAGTGTAGTCGAGTCACCAGCTAGCGAGCGGTCCGAGGGCTTTCGTCTCTCACTGACGAGCGCGGTGCGGTCTCGGGATCGAGGTTCCTCGCCGATACACGAGCCAGAGACAACCATCACACGAACGCTCCATCCGAGGGCAGTAGCTTCTTGACAGAGGAGTGCAACGAGAGCGCATGGACGAGTCAGTCGACGGGCCCTCGGGCGACGTGACGCTGACGGTCGACGAGGCCTCCGACGTCTGCCTGGACGTCGTCGAGCGCATCGAGGAGTCGGTCGTCGTCGAGCGCCGCGTCCTCTTCGAGACGCTCTCGGCGGTCATCGCGCGCGGCCACGTCCTCGTCGAAGACGTCCCTGGGACGGGCAAGACGGTCCTCGCTCGCGTACTCGCCGAGGCGCTCGGACTCGATTTCGGCCGGTTACAGTTCACCCCCGACCTCCTCCCGTCGGACGTGACGGGTTCGAACGTCTACAACGAGCACGACCGGGCTTTCGAGTTCGCCGAGGGGCCAGTCTTTACGAACGTCGTCCTGGCCGACGAGATCAACCGCGCGCCGCCCAAGACACAGGCCGCGTTGCTGGAAGCCATGGAGGAGCGGCAGGTCAGCGTCGACGGGACGACACACCCGCTGCCCGACCCGTTCGTCGTCGTCGCCACGCAGAACCCCGTCGAGCAGGAGGGAACCTTCCAGCTCCCGGAGGCCCAGCGCGACCGCTTCTCGGTCAAGACGTCGCTGGGGTATCCGAGCGTCGAGGGCGAGATGGGCCTCCTCGACCGTCGTTCCAACCGACGCACGATCGCCCCGAGCGTCGAAGCCGCCGTCGAACCGGGGTCCGTGCAGGCCCTGCAGGAACTCGCCGAGGACGTCCGCGTCGACGAGAAAGTTCGACGGTACATCATCGAAATCGCGCGACAGACGCGTGAGGACGGCCGCGTCGAGGTCGGCGTCTCGCCCCGGGGCGTCCAGAGAGCCTTCGAGGCCGCCCGGGCCAGCGCGGTCATCAGCGGCCGCGAGTACGTCACACCCGACGACATCAAGCGACTCACACGGGCGACGATGGCCCACCGACTCGTACTCACCACCGAGGCGACCGTCGAGGGTGTCGACCCCGCCGACGTGATCCACGCCGCCACCGACGCGGTCGACGTCCCCGCCGTCTCGCCCGAGGCACCGGAACCCGACCCCGAGACGGCACCCGGCGCGAGTAGCGTGACGGAGGCCGCAGACCCCGGACCGACCGGGGAGGGGAGCGAAGCACCCGACGGCGGGACGGTCGATAGCGGCGGGACGACCGATAGTGGAGAGACGGCAGAGAGTGGCGAGACGGCAGAGAGTGGCGAGACGACAGAGGGTAGCGGGGTCGAGCGCGAGACCGGCGAGTGACCGACAGCGTTTTTCGCGTCGCCGTCCGGAGACGAGAGTGTGACAGTACGCGGCGTGGTGGTCGGCGTGGACGACCCCCGGACGGTCTCGACGCAGTACGGCGAGAGCGACCTCGTGGAGGTGACGGTCAGGCCCGACCGGGGCCGCGGCGAGCCGACGACGGTGACGCTGTGGGACAAGTGGACCGAGACGGCCGACTACCTCGACGTGGGGATGGAACTGGCGGTGACGAACCCCGAAGAGAAGGAGTACCGCGGCGAGACGCAGTTCTCGACGACGGGCGACTCGATGGTCGTCGTCGAACCCGACTTTCTGGTGGACGTGACCGACGTCCGCTCGTGGGTGCAGTGCCCGCGGATGTACTACCTCAACAAACTCGGCGGCACGCCCCACGCCTACCCGGTCGTCAAGGGGACCATCGTCCACGAGGTGTTCGGCGACCTCCTGCGCGGACGGGATCTCGACGACGCCATCGACGAACAGATCCACGAAGCGGGTCTCGATCTCGGACTGCTCGGGAAGGACGCCGACGCCGTCCGCGAGGAGGTCTACCAGCACGCCTCTGCCATCGAGGGATGGCTCGAACAGGGCACGCTCACAGAGACAGACGAGTGGCGCTCGGAGATGACGCTCGTCAGCGAGACCTACGGACTGAAGGGGCGGGCCGACGCCGTCCGCCGGGGGATGCCGGTCGAGCTGAAGACGGGCAAGAACACGCGCCGGGATCCTCGATTCCACGACAAGGTGCAGGCCACCTGCTACGCGCTCATCCTCGGCGAGCGCAACGGCGAACCGCCCGATACGGGGACGCTGCTCTACACCAAGAACGCCGCGCTCGACAGAAACGAAGCCGACGGCGACCTCTCGCCGGCCAAGGACTTCTCTATCGGTTCGGGCCTGCTGAAGTTCGTCCTCCGGACGCGCAACGCCCTGGCGGCGATGGAACACAGCATGGGCGTCCCGACGGGCTACGAGGCCGACGCCAAGTGCGAGTACTGTTTCGAACAGGACACCTGCATGGCAGTGTCGGGCCGCCTCGACCAGGAGTCGAAGGCCGGCCAGGTCGGCACGCCCGTCCCCGAGGAAGAGCGGGCCTACGTCGACAGAGTCTACCGGGCTATCGAGCGCGAGCGACGTGCCGTCCATCGGGAGTACGCCAAACTCTGGGAGCAATCCCCCGCAGAGCGCGCCGACGACGACCGGGCGCTGGTGAACCTCGACCCCGTCGAGCGGCGCGAACTCGACGGCGGGCGCTGGGAACTGCGTGCCCGCGGGACCGGCGCCGTCTCGAAGATCCGTGAAGGCGACCTCGTCCTCGCGAGCGACGGCGACCCGATCCGCGGGTCGGCCGAACTCGCCCGCGTCGAGCGTCTCGAAAGCGAACTCGTCGTCGTCACGGCCGACGAACCGCTCGACCTGCGCCGTATCGACGTCTACCCCTCCGAACTCTCGACCGACCGGATGCTGACGGCACTGCACGACGCCGTCCTCACCCAGTCGGCCGAGGAGAAAGACGTCCTCTTCGGGCGGCGCGAGCCCGCGTTTTCGGCCGTCGAGGAGACGTTCGTGTCCAACAACGCGGCACAGGACGACGCCGTCGCGCTGGCCGTCGGGGCCGAGGACTGTGCGCTGATCCACGGGCCGCCGGGAACGGGCAAGACGTACACGCTCGCCAAGACGGTGCAGGCACTGGTCGAGCGCGGCGACCGGGTCCTGCTCTCCGCGTTTACCAACCGCGCGGTCGACAACGCGCTCGAGGAACTCCGCGACCAGGGCTTCGAGGACTTCCTGCGGGTGGGGACCGAGAGCGGCGTGCGCGAAGACATGCGCCCCTACCGCCTCGAACAGGCCGGAGACCCCGACGAGCGTGTGGCGGAATTGCGCGATGCGCAAGTGGTCGCGGCGACCACCGCCTCCTGTGGTTCGCGAGTCATGCGCGAGCAGGATTTCGACGTCGCCGTCGTCGACGAGGCCGGACAACTGACCGAACCGGGGACGCTGGCGGCGACGACGCTCGCCGAACGGTTCGTTCTCGTCGGCGACCACCAGCAGTTGCCGCCGGTCGTGCAGGCCGAGGAGGACGAAATCAGCGACGACGAGGCCCCCGAACCGGGCGCGCGGCTCTCGCGGTCGCTCTTCCAGCGGCTGATCGAGACCTATCCCGACGCCTCGGTCCTGCTCGACCGTCAGTACCGGATGGCCCAGCGGATCCAGGCCTTCGCCTCGCGGGAGTTCTACGACGGCAAGTTGCGCCCGGCCACCGCCGAGGTGGCGAGCCAGCGCCTCGACGACCTGCCCGGTGTCGACGTCGACCGACTGCCGGCGAACCTGCACGACCAGGTCGCGTTCGTCGACCCCGGCGGGCACGCCGACGGTAACACGAACCCCGATGAGGCGGCGACGGTCGACGACATCGTCCGGTCGTATCTCGACGCCGGTGTGTCGTCCGAGGATATCGGCGTCATCGCGCCGTTCCGGGCACAGGTGGCAGAGATCGGAAATCGGGTGCCAGAGGACGTCGCCGTCGACACGGTCGACCGGTTCCAGGGGTCGAGCGAGGAGGTGATCGTCATCTCGTTCGTCGCGACGGGCGACCTCGACAGCCCGATCTTCGAGGACTACCGGCGGGTGAACGTCGCGCTGACCCGCGCGAAGAAGGCGCTCGTGCTGGTCGGCGACCCCGACGCGCTCTCGACCGACGACACCTACGCCAGGATGGTCGAGTGGGCACGATAGGCCTTGGCTACGGCACGTCGTAGCAACAGTCTCACGGTAATCGAGGCGGACACTCTCGACGTCTTCCTCGCTCCTTATGAGGCTCGCGCCCCAAACGTCGGCATGTCCACCGACGGAACCGGCCAGAGTTCGACCTGGAAGGAAATCGACGAGTGGGAGGGCGGGACAGGCTGGATGGCCGACCCCGACGACGACCTGCAGATGGCGAGTCACGCCCTCGACGGCGAGGACGGGCTCTACCTCGTCGACCCGGTCACGTTCGACGGTATCGAGGAGTTCCTCGCCGAACGCGGCGAAGTGGCGGGTATCGTCCTCCTGCTCGACCGGCACAAACGCGACGCGGCCGAGCTCGCCAACCGGTTCGAGGTCCCGGTCTACGTCCCGGCGTTCATGGACGACGTGCGACGCGAACTGGACGCCCCCGTCGAACCGCTCGGCCGCCAACTCCCGGGCACCGAGTACACGGTCAGGACGGTGATCGACAACTTCCTCTGGAAAGAGGCTGCCCTCTGTGGCGAGGAGTCGAGAACGCTGGTCGTCCCCGAATCGGTCGGGACCAGCGAGTTCTTCCGGACGAGCGACGAACGGATCGGCGTCCACCCGGGCCTGCGACTGAATCCGCCGAAGAAACTGGCCCGGTTTCGGCCGGAACGCGTCCTCGTCGGGCACGGTGAGGGGGTCTTCGAGGACGCCGCCCAGGCACTCGATTACGCGCTCTCGGGCTCGCGAAAGCGCGCGCCGCGGTACTACGCCGGACTCGCACGCAGCTTTCTCGCGTGACGAGTCCGACTGAAGAACGAAGAAGAGAACGCGACCAGTTCAGACCGGGTCGAACCGGTAGCCGTCCCAGTCGGTGCTCTCCGGGACCTTGATCCCGACGTCGGGGTCGCGCAACTCCTCGACGTAGACCGGCTCGACGCTGTCGCCCGTCTCGACCTCCCCGGTCGTCACCTGGCCGATGGCGCGGACGTACTCGTCACCCTCGACGGCGTCGGTCACGTCGAACTCGACGATGGCGAGTGTGTTCGGCGCGCGGACGCCGGGCGGGGTCGCCGTGCTCTTCGTCCAGGTCACGACTTCGCCCGTGCGGTCGGTCAGGTCTATCGTGTCCTCCTGGGGTTCACCACACTCCGGACAGAGCGGGTGGCCGGGGTAGGTAACGTGGCCGTTCGGGCAGACGTGCGCGTCGAAGGTCATCGTCCCGCCTCCATGACCGTGGTGATGACGCAGTTCCCGAAGCCACCCACGTTACACGCCAGCCCCGTCTCGGCCTCGACCTGCCTGGGTCCGGCCTCGCCGACGAGCTGTTTGTAAATCTCGTAGCCCTGTGCGACACCGCTGGCCCCCAGCGGGTGCCCCTTCGATTTGAGCCCGCCGGAGGTGTTTATCGGCAACTCGCCGTCTTTCTCGGTACGGCCCTCCTTGACCTGTTTCCAGGCCTCGCCCTGCTCGGCGAATCCACAGCCCTCCATCTGGAGGAACTCCAGGATGGTGAACATGTCGTGGAGTTCCGCCACGTCGATATCGTCGGGACCGAGTCCGGCCATCTCGTAGGCCTGCTCGCTCGACTCGACGACGCCGCCCATCACAGTCGGGTCGTCGCGCTCGTGGACGACGTGGGTGTCGGTCGCACCGGCGACCCCCGAGACGACCGCGTAGTCGTCGGTGATCTCGCGTGCCTTCTCCTCGGTGGTGAAGACCATCCCGGCGCTCCCGTCCGTGATGGGACAGAAGTCGTAGAGGCGGAGCGGGTCGGCGACCATCGGGCTCTCCAGGGCCGTCTCGACGTCGATCTCTTTCTGGAACTGCGCGTGGGGGTTGTCGACGCCGTTACGGTGGTTCTTGACGGCCACCTTCGCGAGCGAGTCCCGTGGTGCGTCGAAGCGTTCGAGGTAGTGCCGCGCCGTCAGGCCCGCGAAGGAGGGGAGCGTGACGCCGTGTTTGTACTCGTCGGGGTGGGTGATCGAGGCGATGATGTCCGTGGCCTCGGCGGTCGTCTTGTGTTGCATCTTCTCGCCGCCGACGAGGAGCGTCATGTCGCTGGCGCCGGAGGCGACGGACTGCCAGGCCTCGTAGATGCCCGCGCCGCCCGACGAGGAGGTCTGGTCGACGCGCTCGCTGTAGGCCGGCATCACGCCGAGGTCGTGGGCGAGGGCGTTCATGATCCCGGTCTGGCCCTGGAACTCGCCGCTGGCCATGTTCGAGACGTAGAGGTGCTCGACGTCGGACGGTTCGATCTCCGCGTCGTCGAGTGCGGCCACGCCCGCCTCCGCGAGCAACTCCTGGATCCAGGCGTCGCGGTCCCCGAACTTCGTCATCGAGGCACCGATTACTGCCACTGTCATGCGCGAACCCTCTCGCGGCAGGATTGTGTCTGTTTCGATGCCGTGGACTGTCCGGTGTGCTCGGGTCGCCCGCCCGACCCTGTGGCGCCGGTCGACTTTTAGCCCGTGGCGCTCCGACGACACGCTATGAACGTCGTCGACTCGTCGGCGGTCGCGCCGGACCGACACGACCACGGCCAGCGGAGCTTTCGACAGTACCGGCTGGGTCACGCCACCGACGCCGAGCTGCTCGGCGCGAGTCTGTACGAACTCGACCCCGGCAAGCGGACGTGGCCCACTCACTACCACACCGGCAACGAGGAGGCCGTCTACGTCCTCGACGGCGAACTGAGGGCGTGGGTCGGCCCGCTCGACGACCGGACGGAGACCCGCCTCGAAACCGGTGACTACGTCGCACTCCCGACCGGCCCCGACCACGCCCACGAGGTCCAGGCGACCCGCGACGACACGAACGGCGACGACACCGCTCGGTTCCTCGTCGTCTCGACGATGTACGACCCGGACTTCACGGTACTGGACGGGTCGGGTGACGTCGAGCGGATGGCCCACCTCGTCGCCGGCGACGCACCCGGCGAGTACGAGGGCCGGTACGTCTCACGGACGGTCGACTTCGACGCCCAGGTCCCCTACTGGGACGACGAGCGCACCGATCACGGAACCGAAGGAGAACCCGACGATAGCGACAGAGTCACCGACAGCGACACGTCCAGCGGGGCTGGGAACCGGATCGTGGCCGAGGACGACCTCGACTGGACGGCCTACGACCCGCCCCGCGAGGGCCATCGCTTCCGCCGGAAGCAACTCGGCGCGGCCGCCGGAGGCGAGCAACTCGGCGCGAGTCTCTACGAGGTTCCACCGGGCCAGCGAACGTGGCTCCCTCACTACCACACCGGCAACGAGGAGGCTATCTACGTGCTCGCGGGCGAGGGTACTGTCACGCTGGGTTCCGACCGGGTAGTACGCGATCTATCAGCAGGTGACTACGTCGCGCTCCCGACCGGCGAGGCGGGCTACCACGACGTCGTAGCCGGGGACCGGACGCTCCGATACCTGATGATATCGACGATGAACGAACCTGACGTCACGGTCTATCCGGACGACGGCAAAGTCGGACTGTACGCGGGGTCGGCACCCGGCGGCGACACTGATGCGCGGACGCTCTCGACGTATCTCGATGCGGGCGCCGAGGTCGACTACTGGACGGGGTGACTGCGCGTCGCTCTGACGGGGTGACTGCGCGTCGCTCTGGATGGAGGTTACTCCTCTCCGGGTTCGAACTCGCCGCGGCGCAGTCCCTCGCGGACGGGACCGTGTTCGGCGTCGGTCGGCGGCGGTGCGGTCACGAACAGTGCTTCGAGACGTCCATTCTCGTCGGCCCTCACGCCGCGGTCTACGCCTGCGGGGACGACAACGACGTCGCCAGGTTCGACCGCGTGGGCAGTGTCCCCCTCGCGGATCGTCCCCGTGCCCGACCAGACGTGGATCGCGACGTCGCTGTCGGGGGCGTGGACGGGGATGAACTGCCCCGGCTCGAAGTATCCGCAGACGACTTTCAGCCGGTCGCTCCGGAAGGCCTCGCTCGCGGTGAATCGCTCGTCGTCGTAGGCGCGTTCGCGCTCGAAGTCGGTCGCTGGCATGTCTCGACGTTTCGACCGCCCGTTCGGTAGGTTCGGGCCCGAAGGTGTTCGTGGGCGTGGTCGTGTCGTCGGTCGTCGGTATCGGACCTCGGCGAGAACGACGCTGACTGGCCGCGGATAGCGCTCTCCCGACAGTGTCGCCGGGCCGGCCTAGTTAGCTAGCGTGGACATTTACCGCCGATACGTTCGAACTCGGGGTATGGCAACGGAACGATCGAAGCGGGTCTCTCAGCCGGGCCGACGGGCAGGGGTTGCACGGGCGACCGGAAGCGACGACTGCGGCCGGACACCGGGGGTGAGAGAATGGTCCTCCGGTTGCTGACGCTGCCGTTTCGCGTCGTCGGGTTCCTCTTCTCGCTCGTGTTCACGGTGGCGATCGTCGAGGGGCTCGGACTGACCGGCTACCTCCAGTGGCGACACCCCGCCGAGTTCGAGTCGCTACTGGCCGGCGGGGTGGGGATCGGCGAGGTGCTGGAGTTCCTGTTCGGTCAGCCCGACGCCCTCGCCGTCGCGGTCGTCCTGTTTTTCGTCGCCGTCGTCCTGGTGCTCTCGTCTGACTCCGGGAGTTCCAGTCACTCGGCCGGCTGGGACGGCGACGACGGCGACGGTGGCGGGGGGTTCGGCGGGTTCGGTGGCGACGGCGGTGGCGGGGGGTTCGGTGGCGGTGGCGACGGAGGCGGCGGAGGCGGCGGAGGCGAGTGAGCCAACACGCTTATTCGATCCACTCTCCGAGTGTGACCAACCGCGATGAGCACCGAGACGCCCGAGGGGGGCGAAACCGACCCCGGCTCCGAGGACGAACCGGAGGCGTACCTGCAGGCCTGTCGGGAACTCGTCGACCGGATCCTCGCCGGCGAGATCGAGCGCGACGAGGTCGAACGCGCAAAGAAGGACGTCTGCGGGAAGTACTCCTCGCCGAAAGTCCCGCGCAACTCCGACCTCATCGACTTCGGCCCCGAGGACCGCCGCGAGGAACTGGAAGAAGTGCTCCAGCGCAAGCCCGTCCGGACGGCCTCGGGCGTCTCACCGGTTGCGATCATGACCTCCCCGCACCGGTGTCCCCACGGGAAGTGTCTCTACTGTCCCGGCGGTCCGGACTCGGAGTTTTCCAGCGCCCAGTCCTACACCGGTCACGAACCCGCCGCCGCACGCGGGGTGCAGAACGACTACGACCCCTACGGCCAGGTGCGCCTGCGTCTCGAACAGCTCCGCCAGATCGGCCACCCCGTCGACAAGGTCGAACTCATCCTGATGGGCGGGACGATGACTGCACGCTCCCACGACTACCAGGAGTGGTTCGTCAGGCGCGCGCTCCAGGCGATGAACGAGTACGACCCCTCGGGCGAGCCCCGGCCCGCCGAAGACGAGAGCTTCGCGCAGGACCCCGCCGAACGCGAGTTCCGGTACGTCGAGGACGTGATCACCGAGAACGAGACGGCCGACGTCCGCAATATCGCGACCACTTTCGAGACCAAGCCCGACTGGTGTGACCCGGAACAGATCGACCGGATGCTCGACCTGGGGGCGACGAAAGTCGAGGTGGGCGTCCAGACGACCTTCGAGCGCATCAACCGGGAGATGCACCGCGGCCACGGCACGCAGGACGCCATCGACGCCAACCGCCGCCTCCGCGATTCGGGGTTCAAGGTCGGCTTCCACATGATGCCCGGCCAGCCCGGGATGTCGAAGGAGATGTGTCTGGAGGATTTCCGGCGGATCTTCGAGCGGGCGGAGTGGCGACCGGACTTCCTGAAGATCTACCCGACGCTCGTCGTCGAGGGCACCGCAGTCTACGACTCGTACCACCGCGGGGAGTTCGACCCGCTCGACAACGACGAGGCCGCGGAACTCGTGGCGGAGATCAAGTCGATGATCCCCGAGTACACGCGCCTCCAGCGCGTCCAGCGTGACATCCCCGCGGACTTCATCGAGGGTGGCGTCTGGAAGTCCAATCTGCGACAGCTGGCCCGACAGCGCATGGACGAGCACGGCTGGAGCTGTGACTGCATCCGCTGTCGCGAGGTCGGTCACCACGACGACGAACCAGACGAGGTCACCCTCGATACGACCACCTACGAGGTGGCGGGGGGCACCGAACACTTCCTCAGCTTCGAGGACCGCGAGCAGGGGATCCTGGTGGGGTTCTGTCGCCTGCGGTTCCCGAACGACCCCGTGCGCCGCGAACTGGCGGACGCCGCGGTGGTCCGCGAGCTCCACGTCTACGGGAGCGAGGTCGGCGTGGGCGAGTCCGCAGCGGCGGGCGGCCACCAGCACCGCGGCTACGGCCGCCGGCTTATCTCGCGGGCCGAGGAACTCGCCGCGGACGCCGGCTACGACAAACTCGCCGTCCTCTCGGGCGTCGGCGTCCGGCAGTACTACCGCGAGAAACTCGGCTACCGCCAGGACGGTCCCTACGTCTCGAAGCGGCTATGACTCGGCGCCTGCCAGCCATCGCGACGGCGAGAGCGACGCCCGTCAGACCACGGCAGTTAGCGGACGGGACTGACTGTGGAAGCGTCCCGTCCACCGGGTCGTGCCAGTGACAGTGGTGGCCCGCAGTATCCGAGACAGTTCCTGTACGTGCGAGACGGACTGCGGGCACCTGCTGGTTTCGAGAACCGGCTGTTAACCGTTCTCCTGAAAGAATCAAAGGACTGCGGTGGCATTGATTCACACTCCCCTCACTCGGAGACAGCGGACTCGAAACTGTATGGCGAGAAACTGAATATGCCGAAAACAGCCGTATCTCCCGTTCTCAGGCCATCCGCTCGAGGTCCATCGCCTCGCTCGCCTCGATCCACGCGAGAGGGTTCTCTGTATCGTAGAAGTTCGCGCGTCCTGACGGACTTGCTCGTGTCGCACTTCTCGCTTCGAGAAGTCCGAAACACGCCTTGCCCGTCCTGTGTCCGTCGCTGTCTGTGGTGGTTCGGTGAAACAATGCACTCGACACCAGACGACACCACGACCAAAACGAATCTCGAACCGACCACGCCCGACGAAGCTGCACGACTGTGGGCCGAACAGAAGATGGACGAGGTAGCCAGGGCGACGCTGGAACTACAGCGAACGCAAATCAACCAGTTTGTCGACTGGCTCGCCGACGAGGGGATCGACGATATGCGGGAGGTGACTGCACGGACGGTCCACCGATACCACACGGACATCAAAGCCGAATATGCCCAGTCGACGGTGAGCCAACGGGTCGCAACGGCCCGACGGTTTCTCGCCTTCTGTGTCTCCATCGACGCCGTCGACCCGTCCGTGCCCGAACGCATCGAACTCCCCAACAGACAGAGCGAGACACGGGACGAGATGCTGGACGAAGACCAGGCAGAGGCCGCACTATCGTACCTTCGTCGCTTCGAGTATGCGTCCCGTGAGCATGCTCTATTGGCACTCTGTTGGCACACGGCCGTCCGTTCGGGGACACTCGTCGCGTTGGACGTGAGTGACGTAGAGGAGTCTCAGAACCGACTACGCGTCCGTCACCGACCCGAGACGGACACACCATTGAAGAATCAAGAACGGGCACAACGATACATCGCCGTCTCCGAAGACGTGATGTCCGTGATAGTGGACTACGTCGAACACAATCGACTCGACGTCACCGACGACTACGGACGAGAACCACTGTTCTGTACGGAAAACGGGCGGGCACCCGTTCGGACACTGTGTCGGTGGTTCCAGTCGATGACTCGGCCCTGTACCTGGGGTGACTGTCCTCACGACCGTGACCCGACGAGGTGTGACGCTGCACAACGACAGAAAGACGCCAAAGACTGTCCGAGTAGTCGGTCGGGCCATCCGATCCGTCGTGGATCGATTACTCGACACCTACGGGAAGACGTCCCCGAGAAAGTCGTCTCCGACCGCTGTAACGTGAGTCAGACGATACTGGATCGACACTACGATAGACGCAGTGAAGATCAGAAAGCAGAGCAACGGCGGGAACACATCTCGGATCTGTAGCCGACAGTTCGACGGGGTCCCCGCCACCTTCCTACCGACACCAACTCGACTACTGGTGTAATCACCCGCAACAGGAGTAACTACCTTTGTATGTATGCTGTCCCTTGGAAAGATACACTCCCCCCCAACAGTTACCACACGACCACAAACGGGAGTTGGTGTGTGGGATTTCTCCCCTGGGGTCAATCCCGTTGTGAACGGGTATCACCCTTCGAGGGTTTCCCTCGTTGCCGTCCCGTCGTGGGGTTGATTCCCCACGGCCAAGCTCTCTCTCCGTCCTACAACGCCTCGTGTCACCGAGACGTCCACCGACGGTACCTAAGCGCCAGTGGCAAACCAGTTGAGTTTTTGATCCTCGTTTCTGGCAGGTGTGGGAGACGGTCGTCCAGAGGGCGTCTACCTGCTATTTCGGTTCGAGACCTATATACACCTCGTTGGTGTCCCTTAGAACGACACAATTGACACTGTCGGGGATAGACAAACGTTATGAATCTGAATAAAACAATCAGAGGTGTGGTCGAAGATCCTGAACATGGGTGGAAACACCCGTTCGAGGACGAAACGGTTCGGCGAGCATCTGAAAAAGTGACGCCCCGAATGGATATCCACGATGCTCTCACAGTCGTCGATCAGGAGATGGACTGGTTACGTCGGGAAGTGAAACAATTTGTACGGAGTGACAGAGATGAATACCAGAAAATCAAGGAGACGGACGACATAGCCATCTATACCATCTCGGGACAGAAGTGGGAACACGTTGTCGACGAATTGAAAGGGCCGATGCACGGCGATTTCAGGGGTCGGATCGGTAACGCTGTATCGAACGTCCACTATTGGCATGCAGATTACAAGACGGGCGGGTTAGATAGCCACGAGGGTGCCCCACTCGTGCTATCTAAAGAATCGACCGACGACTGATTTGGCTTGTCGGGACTCTCGACAACTCGCTATCACACATTATCTGACACACACAGAGAGAGAGACAGATCTCCAGTCGGTCCCCTGTCCCGACAGCACCATGGTTACGCCATGTAGTAAGCGCGGACTCGGCACCCCTACCCACGGGTCACTCCCCCTCGAACAGCAATTAGCAATTGGGCAGTCGGTGCGGGCCACTGGCTTGGCTGTCGGTGACTGCGTCACGCGCCAGCCTGCGCCAGCGACCACGCACACGACGTGCCCACCCGACAGCCAGTCGGGAGGTGGGTGGACACACTGGGTACTGACTGGCGACAGTCGTCACTATCGAACGAACACGACCGAGAAAACGCCAAACGTCGGAACGGGGACCCCGTCCCCGCCGTACAAGCAGCACAGATGGCGGATTTGATGCGGTCGGGTGATACAGCCCGACAAACTTCCCTTATATGTGGTCGCGTAAAAAAGTTTCGACAGGATTGCTTACCCGACTGCGATCACTCGATACTGGGGTGACTTTCACGTCGTCTCTAACTGTATCAGATTGCCGTGAGAATGGTTTCTAAGCGGGACGAGAGCGACACGATGAGAAACACTCGCCCAGTCAAAGAACTCACTGTGGTGCCTGTGAGTCGCCTCTGTGTGGCTACAGCGTCCTCGGAGGGGTAACGCGCGAAAGAAGGGTCCGCGAGTGGTCGGGTTACTTCGCTACGTAGCGTCCGCCGTCAGACGGCCAGTCGACGGTGCGCGTCTCGTCCGTCGGCGAGAAGGTGCCATGTGGCGTTTGGTGCGGGCCACGTCCGTCAGGTCGGAGGTATCGGACCGTCACTGCTTGTCGACTCTCGTCCGCCTCTGCAACCGCACAGAAGCGTTCCGCACGGGTATCGTACAGTACCCTCCCCCGCATGACTGGAGCTTCGCCATCGAAGAAGCCGCCCGACTCGGGTTGCAGATCCTCGGCGGTGACGGTGACGCTGTCGGTGGTGCTCATTCGTCGTCACCTCGCTCGAAAGCGGCACCGTCTCGGTAGCACGGCCAGCACGGGACACCGTCGGGAAGGTCGTCACACTGGCACTCACTATCCTCGTCGTCGCTCTCGTCGTCGTCCGTACCCTGGGGTTGACCCTCGGAGACTGCCATCGAACCACCGTCGGTCATCGTCGGGCCAGTTTCGACGTGCTGACCGAGTCCGTCGTCCATCGCATCTCTGTCGGCCCACGCGGGCACAGGCTCACGGCCCGTCTCGATCCGACACCTTCTTAGATGCTTACATCCCCCGTCGGGGTCCCTGTGCTGGGCGTCAGGGCACGTGCAACTGCCCAAACGCAGGTCGACCGTGTACTCACTGCCGCTCTCGGAGACGACGAGAAACATCTCGTCGGCCCCTTTCACCTCGGGCTGGTCGGGAAGCACCGACATCACCTCGGTGAGTGCCCGAACCGTCCGCTTGTCTAATTCCGTCTCGGTGCTGTCGTCGTTGCGCTTATCAAGCGCGTCGTCGTACTGTGACATGGTTCCTGTTGTGGGGAACCACTCACCGCCTGTGTTGGCGCACAGGCGGGCTTTCCGTAGCCCGCAAACGGTGAGTGGTAACGCTGTCTGGCTGTCTATTCGTCGTCGAGTCGCTGGCGGGACTTCTCGTCCGCGTAGGCGACGTCGAAAGCCCTCGCACCCGCAACGAGCGCACGCCGCTCACTGTCGCTCTTGTCCCGCAGGTCCACCGTCACATCAGCTCCACCGACGGTGATCCACTGCGCGTCCTCTGCTGCGATAGTTGCAACCCGTTCGCCGTTTGCGTGGCAGTTACTTGCCATACACATGGGCTATCGGAGGTATGTGTATTAAAACTTGTCACAAGTGTTGTTAGCCTTGGCGATATTAAAGGGTATGGGGGATACACCATCAAAATTAGAATCAGATCGACGTGTCAGATATATGGGTGAGGGCATCCCCCACGCCGCACGGACTCCCCAAATATATCAGAGATTATTACGAATCGGACGGTCGAGTAGGTCTCGGCGGACCACGGCACCGCCCCGACGTGGGCACCGTCCTCGTTGTCGTCGCGATCCTCGGGGAGAGGTAGCAGTGGTCCCCAGCGGGTCACAGACCAGCCTCGGCGTGGGGTTGGTCCTGTCCCTTCCACGAGGACACAGGGGGACATACGGACCCCCCCGTCAAAACCAGAGTTAGGCCAGTCCGCCGACCCCCTCCAGTTTCTCAGAAAAATTTTGCTGGCTGTGAGTCAGGATTTTATGTCAGTGCGTGGTGTTTAAATACCCAGGGCTCGTGATAGATAATAAGTAGCGGACCTCGAACGTGGGGGTGAGTGAGTCGGTGAATACGAACGTAAAAAGCCCTGAATCAGTCGTTTGTGAGGGCCGCGAAAACGCCGAACGCGAAGCAACAGAAGAACGATACGATCCATGACACCAACTTTAGAGCACGGCTACTACGAGCGGCGAAATGGGCGGAAAACACTGAGGCGAGGGAAGACGATTAACGGTGTGGATAACCCCTGGGTCGGTCAGGAGTTCGGGGAGTGGCAACGGGCCGCCCGTGAGCATTGCCCCGAAAACGACGCCTGGTACGCCATCGCGTGGCTCATCGAGGAACGCGGCGACGAACTCCTCGACGAACTGGCCGAGGTCGACGACGAGACGCTACGGGAGGCCGTCGTCGAGATCGAGGCCCGTCGGTCAGGTGCAAAAGAACGGCAAGAGGACAAAAGCAGGCTCTCGGAGATGGTTGAGGACGCCGACCCTGCCCAACTCAAGGCCATGGCTGACGCCGCAGAGGAGGCCAAGGAGACCGTCGACACCGACGATCCGCTGGTCCACGAGGACGCAATCAATCGCGGGAGCGACGACTGAGGCGGTCCCACTGCCTAAGAGATGATCCTCGGAGTCACGGCATCACACGGCGCTTGCAGCGACCGACCAGTCCGTGGCTCCTCGTTTTTTCGTAATGCGGTATCGAGCGGCTTTGATGACTGGCGCACAGGCACACAACCACGTCAGGGGGGCCTGAGCGGTGGCAGAGTCAGCGACAGCCACCGACGAGGCACACGGCGACGAGGACAGCGACACGGACGCCGACGGGGCACACAGCGACGACTGGGACGTCGAGGACCTGTCGTCGTTTGCCCACGGACTCTTGACCGACCTTCCAGACGACGAACGGCCCTGTCGACGGGACTGTCACGGGCACTACTTCCTGGCGGACCCCGAGCACCACGACGACATCGAGGTCCCGAGAGCCGTCTGCACGGCCTGTCGCATCAGCTACGACGGCGAGTCCGTCCCACCGCCAACTGCGGGCAGCGACGACGAGGACGACGTACGCCCACGGTACGACGGCAGCGAGAAAGTGCGACTGGCTGGCGGGTTCGCCGCCCCCTACGACCAGACGACGGACGTCGGCGACGGCACCGATTACGAATTCGACTTATCGAACTATTGAACACATGACAGACAAACTCAAAGGCGCAGAAAACGCGAGCGGGTTGAATAGAGATCACTTTATCAGCATGATGGACCACCCCGATACGGGCGTCAACATCGTCCATGATGGTGCGCCGTACCTCCGTCCCGACCCCAGTCGAGTCGAGATAACACGGCCACGACTGGTAAAGACCGACACTGCAACGGTGGTGGACTTCGGCGTCACGGTGGTCCTCGAAGACAGGAGCGAGGTACTGGGGCGGGGTGACACGGATGAGTGACGAAGCACGGACGCAGGTCAGCGAGGACGTCGAGCTTGTGCTACGTGCGACTGACAGCGACACCGTGACCGACAGTCGCATGGAAATCCCTGCCGAGCGGAGGCCGCAGATCCTCTTTGACGGTGACACGGAGTCGGCAGAGGTCCACCCGAGCGGCCACATCGTCAACGGCGACGGTGACGTAATCGCCCAACTCGACCCAGAGATCGACTGGACCATGCTGGGGGGCGACGATGAGTGACGACAATCTCGAACAGATCGACCCCGACGAGATCCCCGAGGGTGCAATGGTCCTTCAGAGTGGCGAGGTCATCGTCGATGGCGGCGTTATCGGTCGGGTCGATTCCGAGGAAGTCGAACGACGTGGACTGAGAGAGATGGGTTTCGACGAGGCCCAGATCGAGGAGTGGGTCGGATGAGTACCAGCGAACAGTTCCAGACGACAGGTGGTGCTGGCGGTGTCGAACCACACACCTGTGCCGACGACACCGATACCCGTGTGTTTGTCCAAGGGACTCGCATCCCTGTCGGTAACGTCGACATCCACCTCCGCAAGGACGGCCCTGCCAGTTCCAGTCGCTACGCCGAGGTCACATTCGCCGCGTCGTTCCAGGGCGAACGCTACGCGAGTCTGTTCAGTGCGGCCACTCCTGACGAACAGGACGGGTTCGACGTCCTCGAAATCGACGTTCACGACGAGGTCTCTGGTGACTATGCACTGGCCTTCAAGGGCTGTGTGACGGGCGTTGGCCCGACGGCGGACGGTCCTCGGGAGATATGGGAAGCAAGGGCACAGAGTCCAGCCCACTTCCTCTCACAGGTTCCTGCCAGTGCTCGTTTCACGGAGGCTGACGCCGAGGCTGCCGTCGCCTACGTCGCCGAGACACTCGACAAGAAGCTTCCGTTTCCCGTTCGGGACACCGTCTCGGGTATCGACATCGTCCCCACGGGCATCATCGAACGGGAGATCGTCGGCAACGCTTTCACCGAACCCGTCGGGGTACTGACGAACGCAGTCCTCGGGAGGATCAACACTCCGAGGACGTTTACCGCGAACCGCGACACGCTCGCCGACGTGGTGAACTGGCTCGAAAACAAGACGGGGACGTACCTCTCGTTCGTCCCACTCGACGACGGCGTGGGACTGGTGGCGACAGAGAAACCAGCGAGTCGGTCACACACGGCCCACTACCTGCCCGACGGCGATACGATGGTGGTGGAGAACAACGCACTGTCGGAACTCCGTCCGTTCAACACCCTCGTCGTCAAGAGCAAGGCGGCGAGGTCGCTGGCGGAAATCGGGGGCTACGAATTGAACGTTCCGAGGGACACCTTCTTCGCTGCGAAGGCCAGACACACAGCCCTCTACGAGCGTGCTGGCGGTGTCGAACTGCATACCGACCCACACGTCTCGTCGGACTCAGAAAGCAAGCGTGAGACTGTTGCAGAGGCCAGACGGCGACTCAAGGACAGGGTCGACTCGACGACGGCAGGCGACATGATACTGCGGTTGAAGGGTCACGTCGCACCCTTCGACACCATCACTGCCCGTCCAACCTGTAACGGAGTCGACGACGCGACCACACAACCGCTGGAGTACGAGATCCACCGCGTTCACCACGCGATTCGGACTGGTGACTCGGACGAGAAGACCCACACGAGTGTCGTGGTCGGTCCACACACCGACCCTCAGGACGACATCGAGATTGTGGACACCTGGGAAGAAGACGCATGAGCGGTCTCAATCCCTTCACCGACGACGGACGGGGTAGTGTCACGGATAGTTTGCTCGCCCTGGAAGGTGGCACAGTGACGCAGGCACCCGACCACACTCCTGGCGACGACGTCCAGCACCACGTCGAAGTCCAGCTCGATATGTTCGAGGGGGCGGTTATCGCCGAGGTGCTGGTCGACCAGCGGGGTGACGTGGCTATCCCTGCCGAGGGCGACCGTGTGCTGGTCGGGTTCCGTGTCAATGGACGCCCCGTGGTACTGGGGACGAGATACGGCGAAGGTGACGACATCCCCCAGTATGAGGCAGGCGAACGGGTAATCGGCCATCCCGAGACGGACAGTTACGTCCGACTCGCCAACGACGGCACGATCTACGTCGAAAGCGACGGTGAAGTGGTCGTGAACGACGGGGAAGCACGTCCCATAGTCGACGTGGAGACGAGTAGCGACGGTGACGGACACGTCACGTCTATCGACGTAACACGTGCTGATGGCGTGTTCGTTCCGAGTGAGTGAACGCGAGGAGACCAGTCACTCGGTGGTTCTCACCACTGTATTGACATCTCCTCGGTAGTGATCCTCGTTTACGGGACAGTTGGCCCGTCCGCACTACCCGTCTGACGTAGTTCGTAGAATCGCTCGACCAGCTCCCGAAACTCGGCTTCGTCCTCGTCTGTGATCGTCACCGAGTACCCACCGTTGTCCAGTGTCAACCACGACTCTGTTCCTTCGCGGCCACTGGTGACGATCTCCACGTAGCCAGTCGGCACACGTCCAGGCCAGTCGGTGTCGATAGTACTGACGTGGTCCAGTGGCACGGACTTCGTCCCCTCGGTAAGGTGGAACAACGTTGCAACGAGGCCGTCACGTCGTATCTCCAGCCTGTCCTCGTAGAGTGTAATGGTCCCATCCCAGCCAGTCGCTTCGACGAGCAAATCACCCATACGAGGGTCGTTTCAACCCAGTCACAAAAAACTGGGTGTCGGAGTCGAACGCGGCGAGATATATCACTCTGACTGTTGTCACAGGCGGGGGATATGGCTCGCCACGGGCCAGTAAGAGATATATCGGAGTACGTAACTATATTCGATTCTTATACTTCCCCGATCTCAGGGGTGCCAAAGTATGGTGTCCAACTCCCGATACACGGAGTGACACCACCTGTTTCACAGAGTGTTAGCCCCTGTATCAGTTCAATTCCCATACTCCCACATCCTCCACCTCTTGATACCTCCAGGGTATCTTCCTGTGTAAGGTTGTGAGTGAGTGAACGAGGGACCGCAGTACCCCCGAGGAGGTTACACGAGTGTAACGAAGTGTAACCGACGAGTGGGGTACAAGGGACCGAGTGAACGAACACCAACCGCATTACCTCTACTCTACCAACTGAATCACCCTCTGTAGGGAGGACTACACCGTTTGGACGGGGGTGTGACAAACAGCCACATGGTCATCTCAGTCCAGTTTTCCCCTCGAACCACAGCCACAGAGTCACCGCTGAGGTCTCTCAAGAGGGTGTGAGAGGGCAATCTCGGATATGTCAACCCCCCTGTTGGTAGGTTGGGTCGTATCTTTCCAACGAACCTCATTGCTGGGGTGCTACGGGGATTCCGTCACCTCTGAGAGGAGCCACACTGGGACCGACCTATCGAAGACTGCTAGAATATCGGTAGACAGTTAGTTCACTGCTATCCCCACCGACACAGTAGTTGCTGAGTCGCTGTGAGACGACGCACAGTAGTGTGTGAAAAGATTCTTGTAGAGATAGGATGGTTGGGTCTCGCCAACTCAAAGAACCTCTCAAAATTGCCGTGAGAGGCAAACGAGGGAAACTGACGAAAATGGCTGATTGGGCCGTCGAATCAGTCGAGCTGGGAAACCACGATATCGCGAACGACCGCAGATTTGCTCTCGTAGTCGGTCACTGGCGATTCTGCGACATCCTCGACGTGTTCGGCGACGTCTTCTGGCAGGCGGGTGGCGACTGAAACAGTTGCCATATCTAACTATCGGAGAGTAGGACATAAAAGCCCTTTGGTCAGTAGTCTTATGATAGAGTGTTACGGTGGTTCAAACGTCGGAGATGCCCTGCTGGTGTCCGCGCTACCCCTACCCTTCACGTCGACAGTATGGATCGAACGCAACTGTGCGTATTGCGCACATTGCATAGATTCAATACCGAATCCATCCATCGTTCAACTGCCCATCGGGGGCAGATTGGTAGCGGACTGTAGTCGATGACGGGGAAGCTCCCCGTCGAACCGTAGCCCGATTGCCATACCGTGGCCGATAATCGGCAAATATACGTCCATCAGTGTCGGTTTTATTGCTCAATTGGAAACTGAAAGTGCCCGCTACACTCGACCCCCGAACCCCAATGGAGTTGGGTGTGGTGGGGAGTCGTCGAAGAAACGAGAGCGTAGCTCATTGCCCCCTTCGGCTACGCTCTTTGATTTCCGTGAATAGTTTCGAGTAGAGCCATATCAGTGGTTTTTTAGACCATCGTGGTATTACCTGACACGCCCACCTACTACGTCGTCTATCGAGTAGGTGGGAGGGTGGTCTCCCGTTCGTCCGTCCCGACGTGGTCGATCATCCCTCGACCACGTTTCTTACATCTCACGAAGATTCACACAACCTGTCGCTAAGTGTGTTGTGTGCCGTGTCACGCCCCGCCAAGTGAACTCGTTGTGTCGGCGAGTGATATGACTCTCGTCGTCGAAACGCGCCCTCAGAAACGGATGCTACAGACAGATAATCGGGCAACCTGTGACTGTCACGGTACTAAACGGTCGAAGGTATCAAGTGTCGGTGCTCGTATTATAGGCCCGAATCGCCACACGGCGACGGGCACCACCATGACGTGGATCAATACGAGCGGGGGTCAAACCGATTTCCCCGAAATCCCCACTAAGCCATCTGTTCGAGGTCCATCGTCTCGCTGGCCTCGATCCACGCGAGGGGGTTCTCTGTATCGTAGATGACGACCTGCCCGTCCTGTTCGTAGGCCTCCGTCGCGGCGACACCCTCGCCGTCCACCTGGTTCGACCGGACGTCCGGGACGCCCGGGGTCTCACTGTCCGCCCCGTCTCCCTGCGTTGGGTCCGTCATTGTCCTCGCCACCTGGTATGCCACACCGTGACATGAATCTTCTGGCTACGACAAGTGTGACGGACCCGGCCCGGTAGGTCCGGACGGAGTCTGGTAGACACCGATTACTCGACCGACGACGAACTCCCGAGTCGGTGTTCTGCCCCCGGACCGCGACTATTTTGGGCGGGGGTCTCCAAGGCGTGGTATCCATGGAACAGACGGAGTTCGGGGACTTCGGCGGCGGTGACAGACCCGCCGACGAGGCCGCGGCGGTGGCGGACGACGACGGGCAGGTCTCGACGGTGGTCGACGCCGACTCGATGCGCTTTCCCGACGCCGAGGGGGCGGTGACCATATCTGTCACGCAGGTCGACTACACGGTCGAGTACAGCGGCGACGACGAGTTCCCCGTTGTCCACGTCTTCGGCCGCCGGGAGGTCCAGAACGGCGACCCGGTGCTCGAACACATCGAGGTCTACGACTTCGAGCCGTACTTCTACGTGCCTATCGACGACGCCGACGCCGAGACCATCGCCACCTACGACGGCCTCGTCGACTACCGCGAGACCGACGAGGACGGCGAACCCTTCGAGTCCATCCGGGGGGACCGCCTCGCGAAGATAATCGGGCGTACCCCGCGTGACGTCGGGCAGGTTCGGGACGACTTCGACCACTACGAGGCCGACATCCTCTTCCCGAACCGACTGCTCATCGACAAGGACATCAAAAGCGGCGTGCGCGTCCCCGACCGCAGGACCTCGGAGGGCACCATCCGCATCCCCCACCAGGAGGTCGAAGCCGTCGAGGCGAACGTCACGCCGCGGATCAACACCTTCGACATCGAAGTCGACGACCGCCGGGGGTTCCCCGAGGACGGCGAGGAACCCATCGTCTGTCTCACCTCTCACGACTCCTACGACGACCAGTACATCAACTGGCTCTACCAGTCACCCGAGGGTGTGGACGGCCCCGCGGCGCTCGAAGCCTACGACCCGATCGAGGACGACTTCGAGGCGGACGTCCGCGTCTTCGAGGAGGAGGAGGCGATGCTCGAAGCGTTCGTCGACTACGTCCGCGAGACCGACCCCGACATCTTCACCGGCTGGAACTTCGCGGATTTCGACGCCCCTTATCTGCTCGACCGGATGGAGGAGTTACAGAGCCCGAACCACGACTACGACCTGGACATCGACCGACTCTCCCGGGTCGACGAGGTGTGGCGCTCGGACTGGAACGGTCCCGACGTCAAGGGACGGGTCGTCTTCGACCTGCTCCGGGCCTACCGGGCGACGCAGTTCTCCGAACTCGAATCCTACCGCCTCGACGCCGTCGGCGAGGTCGAACTCGGCGTCGGGAAGGAACGCTATCCGGGCGACATCGGCGACCTCTGGGAACAGGATCCGGAACGCCTGCTGGAGTACAACCTCCGTGACGTCGAACTCTGCGTCGAACTCGACCGCAAACAGAACATCGTCGCCTTCTTCGAGGAGGTCGCCACGTTCGTCGGTTGCAAACTCGAAGACGCACCCACCGCCGGCGACGCCGTCGACATGTACGTCCTCCACAAGGCCTACGGCGAGTTCGCCCTCCCCTCGAAGGGCACCGTCGAATCGGGCGAGGAGTTCGAGGGCGGTGCCGTCTTCGAGCCGATAACCGGGGTCCGCGAAAATGTCAGCGTTTTGGACTTAAAGAGTTTGTATCCGATGTGCATGTGGACGACCAACGCGTCCCCCGAGACGAAGGTCGACCCCGAAGAGTACGACGGCGACACCTACCGCACGCCGACGGGTCAGCACTTCCAGACCGAACCCGACGGGATGATGCGGGAGATGATCGACGAGCTCCTATCAGAAAGAGAAGAAAAGAAGGAGTTGCGGAATTCGCACGATCCAGGCTCTGAAGCGTACGAAAGATACGACAGACAGCAAGCTTCTGTCAAGGTTGTTATGAACTCTTTATACGGCGTATCGGGGTGGGATCGGTTCCGTCTCTACGACAAGGACAGTGCGGCGGCAGTCACCGCCACTGGTCGCGAAGTCATCAACTTCACCCAGGAGACGGTCAACGAGTTCGGCTACGATGTCATATATGGCGATACTGACAGTATTATGATAAGTCTGTCCGGCATGTCCGTCGAGGACGTGATCGACAGCTCCTTCGAACTCGAAGAGCGGATCAACGACTCCTACGACGACTTCGCGCGGGAGGAACTCGACGCGACGGACCACCGCTTCCAGATCGAGTTCGAGAAGCTGTATCGGCGGTTCTTCCAGGCGGGCAAGAAGAAACGCTACGCGGGCCACATCGTCTGGAAGGAGGGGAAAGACGTCGACGACATCGACATCACGGGCTTCGAGTACCAGCGTTCGGACATCGCGCCCATCACAAAGGAAGTCCAGCTGGAGGTCATCGAGATGATCGTCCACGGCGAGGACATAGAGAACGTCAAAGACTACGTCCACGACGTCATCAGCGACTTCGACGAGGACGGTGACGTCAGCCTCGACGAGATCGGCATCCCGGGTGGTATCGGGAAGAAACTGGACAACTACGACACAGACACCGCGCAGGTCCGGGGGGCGAAATACGCCAACCTCCTGCTCGGGACGAACTTCGGCAACGGCTCGAAACCCAAGCGGCTCTACCTGAAGAAGGTCCACCCCTCCTTCTTCCGGGAGGTCGAAGCCGAGATGGGCCTCGATCCGGCGGAGGACCCCCTCTACGGCGAGTTCAAGCGCGACCCGGACGTCATCTGCTTCGAGTACGAGGACCAGATCCCCGAGGAGTTCGAGGTCGACTGGGACAAGATGTTAGAGAAGACGCTCCGTGGCCCGATCGCTCGCATCCTCGAGGCGCTCGACGTCTCCTGGGAGGAGGTCAAGAGCGGGCAGGAACAGACCGGTCTCGAGAGCTTCATGTAAGTCACGTCGTGTGGTCTGCCACGGTCCCTTCGTTCCGGACCGATCGCTCCATAGCTCCACTCTACCGTGTTACCGGCGACGGATCGCACGTCCTCGAGCGCCGCGACGTAGCGGAAATACGCCACTCGACCGGCTGGCGACTCCGATCCCGAGCCCCGCCGCCGGCACCCTGATAGATCGCTCGTAGCCCCCACCAGAGCAGTTATCTGACATACATTAATTCTTTAGGTAGTAGTTATTGGGGGAGGCCAGGTGAAGAATCGAGCGACCATGAGCAAGACGTCCGAAGGGATGACGGGTCGATTGCAGCGATGGCTCGCACCGGTGACTCAGTGGACGTTCACCGGTGAAATGCCGCCTAGAGCGGCGAGCAGCGCGAACGCCGACGACGAGAACACAGTACAGCGAAGCGACGAGGCGACGACGACTGACGCGTCGACAACTGACGCGGCGACAACCAACGCGGCGGAACAGCCAGAACGGCCAGCCTCGTCGGACGACCTCGAACTGACCGAGGTGGAGACGTCGTTCGACGTGCTCGTGAACCTCGGACTCACGGAGCCTGAGTTCGCTCTCGAACTTCTGGAGGCCCACGACGGAAAGCTCCCACAGAAGGCGTTCGTCGACCAGCTCGACTGGTCGAAGTCGAAAGTCAGTCGCATGCTCACAGAACTCGAAGAGGACGGAGAGATCGTCCGTATCAGTCTCGGTCAGGAGAAGATCGTCTACGCTCCCGAACAGGCGCCCGGTCAGGAGCCGTTCTCACACCGAGAGAGCAATCGGGAGAGTCCCGACTCGTCGAGTACGCCGACGAACGGACCGGGCAGTGATCGAGTCGTGGACTCGCCCCAGTAGACCCACTCTTTCTACAGCGACGGCAGTCGGTCCAGACCTCGATCCCTGACTGGACTACGCTGCTGGTCGGTCCAGACCCCCGGACCAGGACGGTTCGTCACGCACCTCGACCCGACGGGTTCCGGAAACCTGAAAATAATTTCGATGAGGAGAAAGAGAGTCGCGCGAACCCGAAACCATTATCAGCGACAGGACCCTGTTTTCGGACGACCGAAACATATGGCAGTACTCGAAATAGACGACCTGCACGCGAAGGTTGCGGAGGAGGGCGGCGAACGGATCCTGCGCGGTGTCGACCTGGAGGTCGAGTCGGGGGCCATCCACGCGCTGATGGGGCCCAACGGCTCGGGCAAGTCGACGCTCGCGAAGGTCATCGCCGGCCACCCGTCCTACGAGGTGACAGGCGGCGACATCCGGCTTCACCTCGACGCAGACGAGTTCGGCGACGTGGAGATCCCCGAAGACCTGCGGACGTGGGACCTGCTCGACCTCGAACCGAACGAACGGGCGGCGCTGGGTATCTTCCTGGGCTTCCAGTACCCCGCCGAGATCGAAGGGGTGACGATGGTCAACTACCTCCGGACGGCGCTGAACGCCAAACTCGAAGAGCGCGAGGAACTCTTCGAGGACGACGACGAGGAGGAAGCCGAGGCCGAGTCCCAGGAGGACGCCGCGGGTTACGACACCTCGCCGATGGAAGGCCCCGCGGACGAGGGCGAGGTCGGCGTCGCCGAGTTCCAGCAGCTCCTCCAGGAGAAGATGGAGCAACTCGACATGGACGAGAAGTTCGCCAACCGCTACCTGAACGCGGGCTTCTCGGGCGGCGAGAAGAAACAGAACGAGGTGCTCCAGGCCGCGGTGCTCGAACCGTCGATCGCCGTGCTCGACGAGATCGACTCCGGGCTGGACATCGACCGCCTGCAGGACGTCTCGAAGGGGATCAACGCGCTCCGTGACGAGCAGGGCGCGGGCATCCTGCAGATCACCCACTACCAGCGCATCCTCGACTACGTCGAGCCCGACCACGTCCACGTGATGCTCGACGGCGAGATCGCCAAATCGGGCGGCCCGGAACTGGCCGAAGAACTGGAAGACGAGGGCTACGACTGGGTCCGCGAGGAAGTCTACGAGGCGGCCGACTGACCGTGACACCCGACGCCAACCACACCACCACACCCCACACATCATGAGTTCCGATCAAGACCACCTGAAAGACACCGACACCGAGGCCCGCTTCGAGTTCAAGAAAGAGGAAAACTCCGCCTTCGAGACGGAGAAGGGACTGACCGAGGAGACGGTCAGGCTCATCTCCGAGGACAAGGACGAACCCGAGTGGATGCTCGAACGGCGCCTGCGCGCGCTGGAGCAGTTCCAGGAGATGCCGATGCCGACCGACTGGCCCGGGCAACCGGATCTGTCGGAAGTCGACATCGACGAGATCGTCCCGTACATCCGCCCGGACATCGAGACCCGCGGCGGCGCCGAGTCCTGGGAGGACCTCCCCGAGGAGATCCAGGACACCTTCGACAAACTGGGCATCCCGGAAGCCGAGAAGAACGCCCTCTCGGGCGTGGGCGCCCAGTACGAGTCCGAGATCGTCTACCAGAACATGCAGGAGCGCTGGGAGGAGAAGGGCGTCATCTTCTGTGACATGGACAGGGCCGTCCAGGAGCACGAAGACCTGGTGCGCGAGCACTTCATGACGACCTGTGTCCCGCCCAGCGACAACAAGTTCGCCGCACTCCACGGCGCGGTCTGGTCCGGCGGGTCGTTCGTCTACGTGCCCGAGGACACCACCGTGGAGATGCCCGTCCAGGCGTACTTCCGGATGAACTCCGAGGGGATGGGCCAGTTCGAGCACACGCTCATCATCGCCGAGGAGGGTAGTGAGGTACACTACATCGAGGGCTGCTCGGCGCCGAAGTACTCCGCGTTCAACCTGCACTCGGGTGGCGTCGAGGTGTTCGTCGGCGAGAACGCCCACGTCCAGTACTCGACGGTGCAGAACTGGTCGAAGAACACCTACAACCTCAACACCAAGCGCGCGATCTGTGAGGCCGACGGCACGATGGAGTGGGTCTCCGGGTCGATGGGGTCGAAGGCGACGATGCTCTACCCCTCGACCGTCCTCAAGGGCCCCGGCGCGACGGACAACCACATCACCATCGCGTTCGCGGGCGAGGGCCAGAACATCGACACCGGCGCGAAGGTCTACCACAACGCGCCCGACACCAAGTCGACCATCGAGTCCAAGAGTATCTCGAAGGACGGCGGCCGTACGAACTACCGCGGCCTAGTGCATATCGCGGACGGCGCCGAGGACTCGAAGACCAACGTCGAGTGTGACGCGCTGATGTTCGACAACGAGTCGACCTCGGACACGATGCCGTACATGGAGATCCAGGAGAACAAAGTCGACGTCGCTCACGAGGCCACCGTCGGCAAGATCGGCGACGAGGACGTCTTCTACCTCCAGAGCCGCGGCCTGGACGACGACGACGCGAAACAGATGATCGTCGCCGGGTTCATCGAGCCCATCACCGAGGAGTTGCCCATCGAGTACGCGGTCGAGCTCAACCGGCTCATCGAACTGGAGATGGAGGGCTCGCTCGGATAGTCTCCGTGTCCACACCTCCCACACAACAATGAGTACGCAGGTACACCCCGACATCAGCGAACAGCAGGTCCGCGCGATCAGCGAGGACAAGGACGAACCCGAGTGGCTCCTCGAGACCCGACTCGATGCGCTGGAAGCGCTCGACGACCTCGACATGCCGGCAGTCATCCGGACGCCGGGTCGCACGTGGACGAATCTCACCGACCTCGATTACGAGACGCTCGTCGACCCCGAGAACCAGGCCGAGGACAAGGAGTGGGTCGAGGCCGAGGGCGCGGACGTCCTCTCCATTCACGAGGCCATCGAGGCCGACGAGGACCTCGTCCGCGAGCGCTTCGGCAGCGTCGTCGACCCTCAGCGCAACTACCTCACCGCGCTCTCGACGGCACTCTTCACGACTGGCACTGTGATCCACGTCCCCGAGGGCACCGCCGCCGAGGACGTGAAGATCCGGACGACGATGAACTCGCGGTCGCTGTTCAACTACACGCTCGTCGTCGCCGAGGAGAGTTCCGAAGTGACGATCCTCGAACGACAGTCCACCGGCGAAGAAGTCGACGGCCACCGCTTCTACAGCGGTATCGTCGAGGTCGACACCGAGGCCAACGCGAGCGTCCAGTACGGCGCGCTGCAAAACCTCTCGGAGGAGACCTACAACTTCCAGGTCAAGCGTGGCCACGCCGCCGACGACGCGACCGTGGACTTCATCGACGGCAACCTCGGCTCGCGCCTGACGAAGACCTCCGTCGAGACGCGCCTCCTGGGCGAAGGGTCCGAATCACAGATCGTCGGTGCGTTCTTCGGTCACGACGACCAGCACTTCGACCTCGGGAGCCGGGTCTGGCACGAGAACGAACACACGACCGCGGATCTCGTCACGCGGGGCGTCCTCGACGACGAGGCACGCTCGGTCTACGAGGGCGTCCAGGACGTCGGCCGCGAGGCCTGGTCGACGAGTTCCTACCAGCGCGAGAACACGCTGATGCTCTCCGACGAGAGCGAGGCCGACGCCTCACCGAAGCTGATCATCAACAACCACGACACCGAGGCGAGTCACTCCGCGACGGTCGGACAGGTCGACGAACAGGACCTGTTCTACATGACTTCCCGTGGTTTGGACCCCGAGACGGCCACGAACATGCTCGTCGAGGGCTTCTTCGTGCCCGTCCTCGAGGAGGTCGCGGTCGACGAACTGCGCGAGGACCTCGAAGACCTCGTCGCCGAACGACTGCGAACGTAGTCACACAGCGGCCGTCGGCGACTCCGTTCGACCGTTCTCGACCCCGTTCCCGGATCCGGAAAATCCACCCGTCGTTTAAATACACAGTCACGAGTACCGTGGTGTACGATGCGACCGATCGACCACCTCTTCGTCGTCACCCTGGCTGTCGGCCCTGCAGTCGGGGTCCCGCTGCACGGTGGGCTGTTTCCCGACACCCAGCTCCACGTCCTCGTGGACTCGGCACTGGGGATCGTCGTCGGGGTCGCGCTCGTGGCGGTCTACCTCGCGGCACTCAGGCGGGTGGACAGTTCGCGTGACGGTGACGACGACGAACCGACCGAACCCCCCACTCAGGGGCGGAAAAGTCGGAACTCCTGACGGGAACGGGAACATCGCGACCCGGCGAGCGGTCACTCCGGTTCGTCCCGGTTCGTCAGGGCGGAACCGAGCGCGCCACAGGCGGCACCAACTGCGTAGAACAGTCCGAACGCGACGGCGAAGATGACGAACCAGACCAGCAGGCCGAGAGCGACGTCGCTAGCCACCGTCGGGTCGCTCACGACACCCAGCGTCGCCAGCAGGAAAAACAGTCCACAGAACAGCACGACCGGAATCGAGGCGGCGACGTTCGCCAGCGCTCCGGTCAGCGCGCTCTCGATCGTGTCGCTCCCCCGGAGAGACCCGGCCACGATTGCCCCCACGAACGGGCTGAACAGGTTGATCAGCGGAATAAACAGCATGGCGAACGCGAGGAAGCCGCCGATACCTGCTGCCTTCCACCGGCCGTACGGCGCCGGACGGGACCGCTGGCGGCCCTGTCTGACGCCACAGGACGGACAGATCTCGGCCTCCAGTGCGACGAGATCGCCGCAGTTCGAACAGTACTTCTCGTCACGGCCTTTCTCCCGTCGGCCGGTGGTTCCCCCGTCTGCTCTCGTCCGACAGTCGGTCCCCGCGTTATCACCGGTCAAGCGGTCTGAACCAGTCGCCCGTCGTCTCACCCTGTCGACCATTGGCGAGCATTCACTCACGTCGGATAAAAAACCAGTCACTGGTGGCGGCGGTCACCCGACCGGTCCGGTCTGGCGTACGAGCGACCAGCGAAACCACTGAATATCGGGGGGTTACTCAGACAGTGTTCGACAGAGGGTGTGAATGTAACGCTGGTTCCGTGTAGTTGATCCCCGGAGGATAATCGCGTCTTCGACCGTCCCGCCCTCGACATCGAGAGTCGAAAGCCCTCGGGCCGCTCGCGGGCCGTGCCTCCCCGCTCTCTGTGCCGGTCGTTCCCCCGCTTTCGGACGTACCCCGTCGTTCGCCACATCTGACATATAATCTACACGACCCGTGCGGAGACGTCAAATAGCGTTCAGACCGTTCGGCGGTTCGCCGACCCCGGTGTCTTATCTCCCGGGGGAAGGACTGCCGCGACCGCCAGACTTATGCTATGTCACCACATACCATGAAGTCCCGACAGAGCGGTCGGGGACACACCGGACGCTCCGGACCGGATCACCCTTGAACGGGCGAGACAGACCGGAGTAGAGGCCAGAACCGAAGGACCGGTAAGACGGTCACGAGGACACAGGTCTCGAAGGAGAACCACGGCGGCCCGACGCTCGACCATCATGGTGGTGGAGGGCGAAGACCAAGTACCGGACCACGCGCAAGCGGAGTTCGGGAATACGATGGCAACCGTCGGCGAGGATCCGACTGAAGTCCGCTCACCAGGCAAGGCCGGTGAAAGCCCGGCTAAACGCCAGTTCACTGGCAACGGTCGGTGCAAGCCCGACTAAAGCCCGAGTGGACAAGCGTCGGTGAGAATCCGACTGAAGCCGTCACCGGCCGTGTGGGCCGCGGAAAACGTCTCCCGTCCGGGTCCAATCCGTTCGTTCTGTCGGTTCTTTCGGCGTTTTACCACCCACAGGACTATCGGGCCAGAGAGCCTACTGATAGGGATGGCAGACGACAAGAGCGGCCGAGAGAAACAGGCGAGAGACGCCGACAGACGCCAGCGAAACCGCGACGTCGCCGCGGAACTGGAACGTGGTGACGAACCGGAGCCGCCGGTCGATACGGAGCAACTCGCCGATATCGAATCGGAACTGGAATCGCTGAACTTCCCCGTGACGGGGGCCGAAGTCGTCGCAGCGGTCGGCGACGGTGAAGTCGAGTCGTCGACGGGGAGTTACACTGTCGAGGAACTGGTCCCGGATACAGACGGCGAGACGTTCGACTCGCCCGGTGCCGTCCGGGTGCGAATACAGCGACCGACAGTCGCGACGGCCATGAAACAGGTCGCCGAAGCGAGCGAAACGCTCCCACGCAGGGATCGCTTCGGGTCACAGCGGGACGCCTACGCGAAGACGTTTCGCGAACTCGAAGCGATCGACGCCGACGACGACGACGAAGTTATCCAGGCTGTCGCCGACTGGGTCGTCGAGCAGATCCGCGACGACGACGAACTCCCCAGTTCTCGGTCAGTCCGCCGGCAAGCGGCGAAGATCTGCCGGGCGAACGGCTACCAGATCCGGAACAACGACTGGCTCGGGATATAGACGGTTCACAGCAGTCAGCCGTGAGTACCGGACTCTACCTATCTACCCGACGAACGCGGCGACGAGCAGGCTGGCCACGACGAGCAGTGGGACCATGCTGACAGTTACACACCCACCGTTTTTGCCACGGCCATGATAGTCCTTCATCTGTAATCGAGCCCGTGCGGGTCGTCGCCGACTTTATCTGACAGCTAAAACAATCTGCGTCGTATGACTGAGCGGTCTGTCGACGTCGAACCGGCCGGCGAGAACGTCGCCGGTGAGGTACCCGTCGAGGAACCGGAATCCGTCACCGACGACACGACCGTCCACGACGACGACGTCGAGCTCGAACGGACCATCGGGCTGGTCGGCGGGTTGGCGATCGGGATCGGGACCATGATCGGAGCGGGCATCTTCGTCTTCCCGGGGCTGGCAGCGGACAACGCCGGTCTCGCAGCCACCCTCTCGTTCGCGATCGGCGGCGTCATCGCGCTGCTGGTGGCGCTCCCGACCTCGGAACTCGCTACCGCGATGCCACGGAGCGGTGGCGGCTACTACTTCATCTCCCGGGGGATGGGGACGGCGTACGGGGCGATCGTCGGCCTGGGGCTGTGGCTGGGCCTGATGTTCGCCTCCGCGTTCTACCTCGTCGGACTCGGCCACTACGCGAGCGCCGTTTTCGCCGAACTCGGCGTCACGCTCCCGTTCAGCCCCGTCATCGGGATCGGCCTGCTGTTCGGGGCGGCCCTGACCGCGTTGAGTATCGGCGGCACGGAGAACACGGCCAAACTCCAGAACGTGGTGGTGGGGGTCCTCCTCGTGGTACTCACGGGCTTTCTCTCGTACGGTGTCCTCGACGCCGTGGGCGTGTTCGGTGGCGGAACCGTTCCGGAGCAGTTCTTTTCGCGAGGCTACTTTCCGGTGTTGTCGACCGCGGCGCTCGTATTCACGTCGTATCTGGGGTTCGCCCAGGTCGCGACCGTCGCGGGCGAGATCAAACAGCCGGGCCGGAACCTCCCGCTGGCGATGGTCGGATCGGTCCTGATCGTCACCGTCTTTTACGTCGTGACGATCTTCGTCGCGACCAGCGCGTTCGGAGCCGACCAGCTGGGGCAATTCGGGGAGACTGCGATGGTCGAAGTCGCCCGCGACTTCCTCGGGTTACCGGGTGCGGTCGCGATCCTGGGTGCCGGGCTGCTGGCAACGTTCTCGAGTGCGAACGCGTCGATCCTCAGCGCCTCGCGGGCAGTGTACGCGCTGAGCCGCGACGCCTTGCTTCCCAGAAAGGCGAGCGAAGTCAACCTCCGGTACGGGACGCCACACGTCGCGTTGCTCGCCGCCGGTGGCCCGATACTGGTCCTCGTCGCGACCGGGAAGGTCGAACTGCTCGCGGAGGTCGCCTCCTTTCTCCACCTCGTCATGTACGGGCTGATGTGCGTCGCCCTGATCGTGTTACGACGGCGGGATCCCGGGTGGTACTCCCCCAGCTACCGTGTGCCCGGCTATCCGGTCGTCCCGGCCGTGGGTGCCCTCGCCAGCTTCGGACTGATCGTCTTCATGCAGGGCGCGTCGATCGGTATCGGTATCGTGGTCATGGTCGTCTCGTACCTCTGGTATCGTTATTACGCTGGGGACGTCACACTCAAAGGAGACATCTGACCATGACGGACCGACCATCCATACTCGTCCCGATCCGCGTACTCGAAGGCGAATCGGTCCCGGAGGGTGTTCCCGAACTCCTCGCACACGCCCACGTCGTCCTGCTCGGGTATCACGTCATCCCGGAGCAGACGGCGCCCGGACAGGCACAGATGCAGTTCGAGGACCGGGCCAGGGAACGGCTCGACGAGTACGAGACGATGTTCGAGGAGGCAGGCGCCACCGTCGAACGGCGGCTCGTGTTCACCCACGAGGGCCAGAAGACGATCGACCGGACGACGACCGAACACGACTGTCTGGCCGCGCTCGTCCCGAACGCCACCGGCCCGGTCGAAGACGTACTCGTCGCTGTCCGTGGTGCCGTGGGGATCGACCGCCTCGCCCGCGTCGTCGCAGGCCTGTTCGGGGAGACAGACGCTTCGGTGACGCTGTACCACATCGCCGAGGACGAAGAAACGGACGAGGACGTGGGGACACTCCTCGATGGACTGGTGGATCGACTGGCGGACCTGGGTATGGACACGTCGATGGTCGAGACGCGTGTCGACCGCGACCAGGAGGCACTCGACGCGATCGTCGAGACCGCCGACGGGTTCGACACCGTCGTCATGGGTGAATCCGACCCCTCTCTGGCGACGTTCGTGTTCGGGCTGCCGGCCGACCAGGTCGCCGACCGGTTTCTCGGTCCTGTCCTCGTGGTACAGCGTGAACCGCCCCGAGAGACCGAAGAATAACGCCGGCGAGAAGACACAGCGCAGTCGCTCGCGAGTGTTTAGATGGACGCCCGGGATAGCCCGGACGTTCGAACGTGGGGAATCCCGCGTGCCTCCTCCACCCCGCGACCCTCCGAGCGACGGGTGTCCAGAGGTCCGCTGCTCACTTCCGTGCCTGACGGACTGCCTCCGGTTAACCGTGGGAGTACGCCCCTGCAGGCGCAATCCCGCGGACCGCCGTCCCCGTAGGACGAGGCTTCCACGTTGGCTTGCGGGGCCCGCGCCCGTCGGTCCGGACGCCCCCGGGATTCGGCCCCCGCTGAAGGCCATAGGGCGGGTGACGAGCAGGGCCTAGCTGCCCGGCCTAGTCCGATATGAATGTATCACGCTGGCCCATAAGGGCCTTTCGGACCGTCGCCGTCAGTCGGTCCCGCCCGGTCCCGGTCGGGCCCCCGGGCGACTCAGAGGAGTCCGAGTCGCGACGCCCACCAGCCGCCAGCCACCGGAACGAGCGCGCCGACGCCGCTCAGCACCCAGCGGTGAAACGAGAGATACGTGGGGGCCTCGACACCGATACCGGGCACGACGCCCGCGGGGACCGTGACCGCCCAGAGGACCGCGATACCCGTCATGAACAGTCCGAGGACGAGCGCGACCCCGGCGGCGAATCCCGGGTCGGTGCGGCGCTCGCGGCCCGCGGCGAAGACGATCACCGCGATCAGCGCGAAGAAGCCGCCGACGATGGGGTTGATCCCGCCCGAGTTGTAGTAGAGGCCGACGGCCGTTCCCGACGACCCCGGGACGAGCACGTAGGGGACGACCAGCAGTCCGGCGTACAGCAGACAGCCGACGATACCGCCGAGCGGGGCCAGCCGCGTCCTGTCCATGCCGCGAACTCGGTAGCGGTCCGTGTTAACGGCGACGTTCTCGTCTGCGGGGTGGAATGGGCGGGGTGAGCGGGGCGAGCGGGGCGGGAACGACTCCGAGCCGAAAGGGGCACAACGGGGGCGTTCGAACGACGGGTATGCCCTTCGGGGACACCGCCAAGAAGGTCCAGCGCCTCAGCACGCTCGCCGAGCAGACCTACGAGAAGATAAACCAGCTCGTGAGCCAACTCCAGGACCTGCGCGAACGCGTCGAGTCGACGAGTGACCAGCTCGATACGATGGACCGTGAACTCGCCGAACAGCGAGCCATCGTCGAGGCCCTCGCCGCCGAACAGGGCGTCGACGTCGACGAGATCGTCGCACAGGTCGAGGAAGAACGAGGCGAGTCCACCGAGAGCGACGAAGCCACCGAGAGCCCCGAGGCCGAAGCCGCCGAGGGTGCCGACAGCGGCGACGGAAGCACGAGCGGGAGCGGGGACGAAACCGACGCGAGTGGGGGCGGCGACAGCAGTACGAACGACGGGACGTGAGCAGGTGAGAAGAGACGTGACGGGTGCCCCTCCTCGGTGAGGGGGCGCCGAAGCCAGGTGCTCAGTCGACCAGGCGGCCGTGTTCGACTTTCAGACAGCGGTCCTGGACGAACAGGCGACCCGACTCCTCGACGCGCTGACCGGCCTCGTCGTGGGTGATCCCCAGTTGGAGCCAGACGGCACGGACGTCGTCGCGCGCGAGCACCTCGTCGACGATACCGGGTGCCTCCTCGGCGGGTCGGAACACGTCGACGATATCGACCGCTTCCTCGACGTCCGAGATCGAGTCGGGGGCCTCGCGGCCGAAGATCTCGTCGGCGTAGGGGTTGACCGGGATCACGTCGTAGCCGTGGTCGCGCATGTACTGCGGGATGTCGTGGGCGGCCTTGCCCGGTGTGGTCGAACATCCGACGACGGCGATGGTGTCGTAGTCGAGTATCTCGCGGAGTGTGTCGTCGTCTTCGACGGGCATGCTCGATAGAAGGAGTGAAACGAGCAAAAGGATGGTGGTGGGCGAGTCGGGCCTGGGCGGGCCGGTGGTGGGGGGGGGGCGAGTCGGGTTTGAGCGGTCTGTGCGCGGTCCGCGAGGTCGCTCTACAGTTCAGTTTGTTCGGTATCGACACCGGGGAGCGTGCTCGTGACCTCGCCTTCCGCATCGACTTCGACGACGCCGTCGAACAGTTGCTTGAGCGTGTTCAGCGTCTCGTCGTCGTGGGCGGTCGACTCGATGACGTGGACGCCCAGCGCGTCGGCGTTCTCGATGCGGCTGGTGAAGACGTGCATGAACCGGAACACCGTCTGGACGTCCGAGTACATGAGCAGCGTCGTCAGCGAATCCACCATGACGCGGATGTTGTCGTGCCCGCGTTCCGTGTGGAACTCCTCGACGAACTCGGAGAACTTGATCCCGATGCCGGTCATGTCCTCGGGCGAAGAGGCGTACCTGACGACGTCGGTGTCGCGCGCAGACCGGCCCTGGTGTTTCGTGACGCAGTCGACGATGCCGACGTCGACGGTCTCGGGACTGGTGACGAGCTGTTCGTAGTCAGAGAGCACGCGGTCGGCGCTGTCACGCGTCGTGACGACGACCGCGCCCTCCCCGTGTTCCGACCCGTGTGCGAGAATCGAGAGGGCGAGCCGACGCTTGCCACTCAGCGGCGGGCCGGTGATGAGGACGTTCGTGCCCGGCGCCGCCGAAGCGTCGTCCAGTTCGGGTCCGAGGTCGTACATCGTGTGTCACCGAGCGACGACTCCCCGACTCGCTCGTTACCTATCGGTATGTCCCGGGGCTGGTTAAAGTCTTTTTTATGACAGTCGGCGTGCAAACGCGAACGAACGCCGAAACATCACGGGCCATCGCGATGATTCGGCCAGTCGATCGAGCCAACCGGAGGAACAAACCGAGGGGCTTAAGCGGCCCTGTCAGGTATCACTTTCGCGAGGGCGCTTAGCTCAGTCTGGACAGAGTGCTTGGCTTCGGACCAAGCTGTCGCGGGTTCAAATCCTGCAGCGCCCATACCGCCGCATTACGATTAGGAGTCACGGGACGGCTCCGGGTCATTTATAAACCCTTCCCCGATTTGTCCAACGAGTTCGTTATGTCGCATAACGATTCCAACTTTGTAGGCCTCCGTCTTGCGATTCGCTAGAGTCAAAGACGGGCTTATTTCAATTAAGTGTTGCGTCCAGCAATTCAGAAGATGACCGCGCACTCTTCCCCGCGCGATTACTTGTCGTTCACTTTGGAACAAACCTACAAAATATTATTTGAACTTGGCTGCCGGTGACAACGCACCGCTAACATAGCATGGGCGCGCGTGACGAGTGGCCTCCAGCTCTCTGTTGATGACCCAGACCGTCAAACCGTCTCAAGTCCAGTTGATTCCTCCGCAACCACTGAATCAATTTAGTTAGCGATGTTGATGACAAAGAAGAACCTCGGGAGCGTTACACCACTTAATCAACTATCAGTAAATCTACTCTAAAACTTGGTGAACCTCATCAAGAATTGGAAGCACATCTTCTACTATTCAGTCGGTAACCACTGGCCAGTGGTCCTCAGAAATGGCTATGGTGTCTGGTCGGTGGCTGGCTACCCCCGAGAGCGACAGCTCCTCTCAAACGTTGTCTCTGGCCGACTGAATGTAGGAACAGATGTCCTCGAAAAAACTACGACAAACGTTCGCTCCAAGAATAAATGGAGCAGAGACGAGACCACTTGAAAAGGCTGTAAGAATTTACGCTGAATTCTCTATTATTCCCTGAAGAGGTTCTGGTACTGGTAACACTTCGGTTGAATCACTCATCCTTAGCTGATGGTCGAGTTGGTACTGAGATAGAAAATACGCATGCTCAGAGTGACGGCAAAGACAGTCTTTTTCCTGAATTGCGGACTTATTTGGATAGGTGAATTCGTCACAGTTACATCGAACATCTACTACTTCTCCTTCGTCCGTATCCAGAAAAACAAGCACGAAAAATATTCCATCAGCAGCGAAAGCATACATTTGATTGTAATATACCCTTGAGTCCCAATACTCCATCTCCTCAGAACCAGGATTTGAACTGAACGAGAACATCAGTTAATTTTCTCCACTTGATTTTCAATTTGAGGGCGGAAAGACGAGTAGTGATAAATAATAGATTCCTCCGAGTGCTGGCACAATTCTGAAGAGTCCCGAGAATAGCCGAATATGTCCTCTACAACAGTCGAACCACCACCGTCACAACTGCACTCAGCCGTTACTACGATTCCTTGCTTGATTTGTAACACTACCTTAAACACATCTACTTTGTAGACAACAGTCTCCACATCATCTTCCATCATGTTCGAAATGCCCACCTCCCACACCTCGGGCACTTCTTTCTATACTTCACGTCTTCTGGACGGTCTTCTATACAATCAAAACAAAGACCAAGAGAACAATTAACACACCGTTCATCTATAACGTGGTGTTTCTGACACCGTTCACACATACACCAATTGATACGGCTTCCGTGGTTCAAATACCTAGTATCATACTAGTAACACTTTTAGGACGAAAATATATTATTTATATATGCACGAAGAATCTAATCAAGAACTTCCTTGTTACATTAACTGTCCAATCTGTGCTGAACGAATATACATTGGAGAAGAAGATAAGATGGATGCCTTTCGGCATGACGAGACTTGTTCCTACTCCATCTTAGACGAGATGAGAACCAATACACATCCAAACGAATAGAAGATAGAACAACCCCATTCTCAAGCCGCGGAATAAGACTGTGGTCGAGGTCGCTTTGCTCCCTCTCCCTCCTCGCTCGCTTCGCTCGCTCAGGTGAAGATAGTCCCAACCCCCTTCAAAATTTTTTCTTTGGAATTTTGCCGAAATGCTGAAAGACGAAACTGTATTTGTCACGATTACCCCTAAGCACCTGAAAAGCCGAATGTTGAAGCGTTACTGTCTAACGTTCCGTTTTTGCGGTGACCGGTCCCGGAGGCGGTACGACGGAAAGCAACCAAACAAGCCGCACTGCAACAATAGTAATAATAAATAATATATTCATATATATGTTCATAGCATATATTATATGCATATATTGCCGTTTGTATAGGTCATAGCATATATACCAAAGATTCCTTAGAGAGAGGTATCCAGAGTAAGTGAAGTTCGGCTTCTCTTCTGTTGGAATTCGTTGTAGTGATTGGTTCTCTGACGGTCTTGGTTTTATTTGAGATGATTCCCAGAGTTAACTAATCACCGATATACTAAAGAAATAATTTTCTACCCGTGTTTTCGATGTGGTTGTCTATCTCATCTGTGGAAGCGTTGTGGGTCTGTACACAAAATAAAAAATTTCTCTCGTATATGCCACAACCTATATAAGGGTTAAAATATAATACCATTAACATGAGTCAGTTGACTGATTTAACTCTGAATGGTGGTAGTACAAAAGATAAAAACATCAAGTTCGACCTTGACATTTTGCAGAAAATCAACGAATGGAAAGATGAGGTAGACAACCTTCACACGTCCAAATTCATTGGAGAAGTGATGAGCGAAATTCTCCAGAATGATGAAATAGCGAAGATGGAAAGGTCCGTTGAAAAGCAATTAGCGCAGGAGCTTGGCAGTGTTCCAGTCTGCGTAAAAAAATCGTACTTGAGCGAGTCGGTGCAGGAAGTTGTCTATGCTGACTCCTACATTATTTTAGATGAGTTCAACAATCTCGTTACACAGGCAGAAAATAGCGACGAATTCGACGCTTTGAGGAATACGTACACGGTTCGAGTTGAAGATGTTACTCAATTGAACGAGGAAGTCAGTATCCGGCAACACTCTTATGTTCTAAATAAAGTTGCAAAGCGACTGCTCCACATGCCTTTCAACTCCAGGTTGCACAGGTTGAGAAGCAAGGAACAGTTGTTAAAGACAGTACGAGGGTACGAGATAGAGGAACCTACCGAGTGGGTCTCAAATATAAGTCAGAAGGATGAGGGAGTGTTTGCCGAGGTCTTCGATGAAGAGATAGAGACAAACGAGATTCCAATAGACGAAAATGGTGTGTTAATTCTTGAAGAAATGGGGCCGGAGCATTTCGACCAAATAGAATTCGACCCAGATGGATATGACACAAATCGCATTAAAAATGGAGAAACAAAAATACACGCTGTCCGGTCGGCTGCTCGGAACTTTAATTTCAAGACGGAACAGCAAATTTACAATATGGTGGGTTCAATGTTTGATGTTTCACAACCTACGCAGAAAAAATATGCTAAAGAAGTTTTTGAAATGATTGTTGCAGAATCAATGCCTGACGGTGCTGAGTCTGAGATGGGAAATTTTGTTGGTAAAGTTGAAAATGAAGTTCGGAAGAGAACCACACTAATAGACAGTCAGGAGCATGAGTACCAGAGTGCGACTGAAATATTAAACATCTTTGACCGAGACCGTCCAGAAAACCCATCACGGATTGTTGCAGAGACGGTGAAGCTTCTCCACGCTCTTGATAATTTGTACAAAGAGTATCCGAATTCGTCAGCAAGTAAGAAGAAGCGGAAACAGTTGCGAAAAGACATTGCACAGCATGCTGCCCATCATTTCCAATATACTGATGATGTTAAAGAAAATGTACTGCATGACCTAATTGAAAAAACTTGGTTCTTTGAGTACGGCTTGAAAAAATATGAAGCAGTACTGAACGCAGATGAGAGGAATATTGAAGAATTTTTAGTTGAATTAGAACAAGGCCGGGAAGACAAATCAAAACAAGCTGAGAAGGAAGCGGAAGATGCGATGGAAAAATACAATAAGTCTGAGTTCGTCTAACTGATTCTTCTAACACGCACATTTTCAGCATTCATTGTAGACTTGTTCAGCGTATTGTTTCATATCGTAACTGAGGTCGTCTGTACTCATCGCTTCTGCTTCAACTTTGTCCAATGTCTGTCGGACCTCGTAGTCCTCACCCAATAGTCGTCTGTACCCCTCCATCATCAGTCGCATCTTCCCCATTTTCTGTAGGAGATATTTTTGTCTGGTTTCTAGCTCTCGGATACGCTCTCTCAGTGCTTGGTTTTGGTTTTCGACTGTCTCTATTCGCTCAATTAGGTTCATAAATTCGCTCTTAGAAACTGTGATTTCCGTTGTTTCGTTCTGGTCTTCGTCGAGGACTTCCTTTCCGTACTCACCTTTTCTCACTGCTTCACGAGCTTCGTCAGTGATGACTGCTACTCGGCGACCTTGCTCGTCGTGTTCAATCTCAATAAGGTCCTCCTCTGCGAGAGTCTTGTACCAATAGTTCATGCGATTCCGTGAAATACCGGTTTCTGTCCGAATCTGGGTTGTGTTTGCTTCTCCACTGTGTCTGATGATGGCTTGGAGGATGTCCGCTCTTGCTTTCTTATTCTTCATCATGTACAATATTTGTAAGTAGGTCTAAAGGAATTGCCCCGTTATTTACACGTCTACACGGTCCTAGATTATACCCGGGTAATTAACCGGTATTGAGTGAGCGAGATGGCCTTGCCGACAACCCAGTATACGGGTACCCCTTCTAGCGCGGAAACATATTTAGTAACTATAAGATTACATTAAATCATGGGTAAAAAGTATAATATTGAGTTATTGCGTATCGGATTCTCCTGGTTTGCTGTAGAGAAAAATAGAGTCATTGCAGCAAGTGGCGATACACAAAAAGAGGCGCACGAAAACCTGATTCAAAAGTTATACTCAAAGGACATTGGTGGTGATAATGGGACTTGACCGAAAAATCATTGTCGAGTGCGACTGTGGTGAGATGGTTGAGACTGCTGTTGATTACATCGCAGATTGTCCCAGTTGCGACCGTTCCTACTTGGTCAAAATCAAGCCCAGATAGTCCGATTCTGAGTCCCTGTTCAGAGAGGAGATTTGTTATTGTCCCATCTGACTGGAGGGTGCTTGTGCCCACAGGAACACTGATATCCGCCAGAGTCTTTGTCTTTAAGTATGATGTTGTGAGAGATTGCACCTGTCTCAGGACATCTGTAGTAGAGTTTCTGGAGACCCCAGTCATGGCCCAGCATATACCACGCGTCCTGACCATTGACTTCATTGTAGTGTTGCAGACAGAGTTTCCATTCATCGTCTGGATGGCCACGTACGCTTGCAACTCCTCGGGCAGCAAGATGTTCACACCCGTCTGCCTGGCAGATTGGGTGAATGGGAACTATCTCATCTTCTCCTTCTGCAGTTGATTCCGCTGTAGTTTTCACGACGGTCTCGGAGACTTCGCTTAAGCACTCATTGCAGAGCTCAACCGTCTCGTCACCAGCGAGACCAAGGTACTCTCCGGCTGGAGTTCCCGCCTCTACAACCACGTTGTCATCCGCAGTCCCACACCAGGCACACCCATCGATGTCTATTGATTGCGACACCTGGTCTGCACACCGATACGTGGAGTATGGAGTGCCACCAGTTTCGACGACGACGCCCAGATGTTCCAAAGCGTGAAGCGTTTTGGCAGCTTCATGTTCACTGATTCCGGCAAATTCAGCGAGAACGAATTTTGTGAATTCACCATCCAAATAAAAAAGTGCGGTTGTCACTCGCTCTACTGCGCTCAGCTGTCTGAAGTAGTCATGGTTTATCATATTTTCTCACTTGAATGCCCGTCTGGGGACCGAACCCAGCAGAACCCACCAGGGACGAGCAAACTTATCAACGACTGATGAGAGAAACCGGTCTTCATAGACCACACAAATCAGACTGGGGAACAGACCATTCCCTTCACAGTCGGTCGTTGTGGCTGCAGTCCCGTCTCTCTCGATAGTGTTCACCAATATCTTCAACAGACTTTCCACAATTTGGGCAGATTCCACTCAATTTTTTCCTGAGACATCGCAGACCTTCACTCACTGCCCGTGGTTCAGCGCCGATTACCTTATCGGCCCTATAGATGGTTGTGCCTTGCACACCTTGCTTGTTACCCGGACCAGAGTAGGTTGCGTAAACCCAAAATGGCAGTTTGAGTGGGTTTTCTTCACCGACATCGACTATTGCTTGCTTCCCAGCCGCAAATTCGTCGAGATATTGCTCGTAGGAATCCGCCTCTACGGTATGTACTTTTACCGCTAATTCTGAGACACTACTCGCAATTGGCAAGTGCGCAATATGTATCTCCGATATATTATCAAACCGCTTCTTCAGTTGTTTTATTATTTGTTCAACTTCAACTTGCTTGTCTTCTTTTTTCATCGCAACTAAATATTTTATATGTGTATATTTAAATTCTTCTCCATTTTACTGTGGTAATTTAATTTTAATTAATTATTTAAATACTTTGTCTTCAATCATATTTTGAGTTTAAATATAGTTCTGGATGGCCACAAACTCAATAATTGACAAAGTTGTAGCTGCAATTGTGATGGGATTCTCGCCTCCTTCCCTTCGGAATATTCTGACAGACTATTCTCAACCCAAATATTGCCAGCCCGCGAAGTATGTCTGATAGCCGTAGTCCACCGTTTTCTCTTCTAGGTATTCATTTGGGTTAAACCCAAATTCCTCGTTGAAGTAGAGTAGCGCAGATTTGAGCGACATATCTGTGTGACTCTCGGTTCCTGACGAGAAATTCTCAATCGACTTTGAACTGGAAATTTCCTGCTTCGCAGGGTCACTCCCGGGCCACTCCTCGACAGGTGCGTGGAACGACCAGTCCTCGATGTAGAAGCAGTAGTAGTCCCTGCCATCGATATCATGTATCTCGATGCGGTCGTGATATTCCAAGTTGTACAAACGTCGGAGTACTTTCGACTTCAGAGAGTAGAGCGCCTTCTTTTTGAGACTATTGAGTCGCGCAGTCGCTTTCTTTCCGCAGCGATAATTCTCATCTGCTAGTTCTCTGTACTTTTTCGCGTGCTTGTTTATTTTGTACAATGCTTCACACGTCTTTTCGAGGTTGTCTACGTGGGTCATGATTTGAAGGTATTTGTGTATGTAAAGAACCCGCAAGGGGGTTCTTAGGGTGATTTTGCGTGCTTATTCCTCAGTCTTCAAGCGCTCTTTCCACTCCTCCAGTGCCTCTTCAAACTCCAGGTAGAATTTCGTATCTTCGGTGAGTACGTATTGCGCCTTCGACTGGTATGTCCCGGATTTGACAAACCACTCTCCGCTTTCCAGTAGGCCGATGCCGTGAGCTACCCACTGGTAATCTGGAGTGGCGAATTGCTCTACCTCACCGGCTTGTGGGACGACAATCGCTTCAAATTCTGACTCTTTGGGATGGGTCCACTCACCAATTCCGAAATCGTCATGACCAACACCATGGTCTCCTGCGATTCGAACTATCTTTTCGCGTTGTACATCGGTCATATGCCGATTTTCGTTCGTGTTCATGTTTATCACGGTTGGAGTCGCCGACGGACCATCATCAACCAACAGAACCCGCTCGGGATTCGAACCCGACCGAACCACCGAGGGCGGGCTAGGGGGTTCGACGGCTGTCTCGAACCTACGCTGTCTCCGCGACGTCTTTCGCTCTCTCGCCACCGAGGTCGAGAGCGTCTTCGGCAAGGTCGTCGTATTCGCAATTGAGTGCGACACTCGCTGCGTACCCCATTGCCTTCGCAAACTCCCGTTCTAACCCGGCGGTCTCTACTTGCCGGCTTGCCCCTGCGAGATAGGAGCGGGCGGCGTGTAGTTGCGGTTGGAGGTCATCATCATCAACTCGGTCCTCAAGCTGCGTCACTATCTCCAGACCTGACTGGAGTGACTCGAAAGCATTGCCGTCTGATTCACTCAGCTCCATGATTTTCACCTCGGTTATTGATACTTGGTTGGTTGTTTTCTAGTTCTATTCTGTCCGCCATTCCATTGTTCGTTGTGTGGTTCATTGGTACCACCATATTATTGTTATTTCTTAATTGTATTAAAAATTTCGAATTTGTAGATTAGAAAAAATAAATACTCTATTTTATCCGAAAAGGTGGGTGATTGATTCTTAAATCGAACCAAAGAATCGCATTCGAACTATTTGTTGCCAAAGAAAATATTGACTAAATTATCTTGACTATTCTGCAGACAGCTGGAACGGGTCAAATATAGTGTTTATTGCCGAGATAGTGTTTTTTCTACGATAGGGACTGTGCTTACGTCCGAATTTGAGATTACCTGGTGTCGCGAGAAACCTCCTCTATCTTAGTCGGGAAAGTCGGGAACCATCTACAACGTGAGGGGATGTGCCGTCAAGATGAATCAGTGGAGTCGCCGAATATCGTCTCAACGAAGGCTTGGCAGTCTTCGCCTGCAGGAGTTGTTGGGTAGAAACTAAATTCGGTTGGGAACGACAGGTGTGTGAAGGTCAAGAAGCCGTCACAGTATTCACCGACGTCGAAATAGTCCTGCTGGAGCCATCGCTCCAGACCGAACCTTTGTCCGAACCCTTCCACGAGATAGACCGCGAGGATGATTACTGCGTCCTCGGGCAATTGTTCGCGTGCATTGTCGAATTTTTTACGCAGTTTGTTTCCGACCGCCGTGCCGGTCGCCTCCGGAGAGATGAATCCACCTCCCTCTGGAATGTTGTCCAGGTAATCTGGTTTGTAGACCTCCAGCCACACGTCCCAGTCGTCCACGGTAACCCGTACATCGACATCTTTTCCAAGGTCTTGCTGCCCGATGTTGGCGTTTGTCTGTACCAGCTCGGGCCCGAGTTCTGAGCGGAGCTGATAGAGGAGGAGTATTTCTGCAAAGACGGAGTTCGTGCGGTCAACGTTTCCTTTCCGGAGTTCTCGCAACCAATCTTTGGTGGCGTCGTTGTCGAAATCGACCACGGACAAGCAGGTATTTATGAGCTCTAAGTCTCCGCGCATGAACCTGCCGAGGTTGCGTTCCCATTCGGGCGGTTTGCCGTCAGAGTGCTTACCCAGGAGTGTGTTGATATGCTCGTAACCACGGGGAGATGGGAGCAGGTCGGAGTGATGGTATAGTGCAGAGAGTGTGGTATCCTTTGTGACGGGACTGAGCGTGTAAGTATAGCTGGTAGACGACTCGGCATCTGACCGAGTGTAGTCTCGATAGACAGAGACCACCTCGCAGGCGTGCTTGTGGTGATAGAGTTCGGGGACGTCTTCTGGTGCTGAACGGCGGACATGAACAAGGTCGCCCGTTTCGTACGGTGTACTACCAGTCATAAGAGCAGTCTCTCCCGTCGCTAACCGTTGTATTCCATGTGGAAGCGTAACGTACTACTCTGGGTGGACGACCTCTTGGCACTCGGGACACTCTGCCCAGAGAGCGGGTCGCCCGTCGTCGGTCTCGTACTCGATGAGCACGTCGTAGGTGGCGATTTCAGTCCCGCAGTCCGGGCACAGTCCGAGCGTCGGCGAATCGTTGGTGGTCGTGGACATAGGTGGTATTCAGGATGTGTCCAGGGGAGCGTGTGACATCGAGAGCCGGTTAGACTCTCTGAGTGTGAATGTGCCCCGTAGTGGCTAAAAGGTCCGCTAACCGGAGTGAAAGTGAAGCAATATCGAGACGTAGCCGCTAGGAGAGCTCCCGCAGACGACATGGTGGCAAGACGAGTCAGAGAGTTGTTACACATCTTCAGTATCAGGTTCGAGCTGCCCGTGCCGGTTTCTGTCGCTACGCTCGAATGGCGAGGTCAGGTTGAAAATGGGGGAACGGTGGAGGGCTACAGACAGGGACCAACAGAGGAGGGCGTCAGGTCGGCCAGATACTTGACCGCCTCCAGCCGCGGGCGGGACAGGCGGAGCGGATGGGGTGGGGTGGGCAGGTTGCTGGTGGTGGTGGTGTCGGATACTTTTCGGGGACCGCCTCCGACCGGCGGCTACCTACACGTACCGGCGAGAAGGTAATCAATGCCCACAGAAAGTTTCTGACTCTGAAACACTGCTGGAGGTCTAAGTCGTTCCTGCCGTACTGGCTAGAACTGTTAGTCTTAGGAGTGCCAGCACGTTGATTGAGTTGGTTGAACCCTATCGTCAGCTGCCATCTTCGATATCGATTTGCTCCGTGAGTTGCTGGATAAGCCTATGTAACCGGCGGACGTCATCCCGGAACTGCATTCGTGTCTTTTTATTCAACTTTTCGCGGTCGTCGTAGGGGTTGAACACTACTCCATTCAGCATACGACCGTAATGACGTTCATGTGAGTCGATATCACGAAGTTTAGATAGAATGCCCTGAATTATACCAGAGATTCGCTCTTCAGTATAGAGGTGAGTATTCTCTCGAAAAACCTCTTTCAGGGCTTCGCTCTCGATAAGATGATAGTCTGGGGGTTGGTCAGTGAGCGGGTAATCACGGAAGGTTTCCTTGTAGGTCTCGTTGAAACTGTCCAGTTCCATCTGGAGCTGACGGACCGCCTGTTGGCGTCGGTCAGCCTCGACGAACAGCGACTCGACCTGCTCACGGTTCATTGGTTGCTTCTGGTCGTTAATGCGGACGTAGTAGGCTGAGTCGGAGGTGGCAACAGGCTTTCGCGTTGCCTCGTGGACACGGACGGGAACGATGATGCGGTTGGTGTCTTTACTCGGGTGAGGTATTGTGGTTACCTCGGTTTGGACAATGGGTGTCGTGTTGTGAATGTGCTGTTTGACTGCCTGTGAAACGTCGTGTTCTGGTGGTTCAAGGGGACGAGGCAGTACGTCATCACGCATTCCGAAGACGAGGAACCCCCCACTCGCGTTTGCAAAGGCGGTAAATTCCCGTTCGACGTTCTGTCGCCACTCTGTTGCTGACGTGTCGTTGTTGTCGGGATATTCGAGATATTGCTTATATTCGAGATAGGTGTTTTCGGGGTGTTCTGTCTCAGAGAGTGATTCGATTGTATCCCATGTCCAACCCGAGAGATTAGAGGGGAACGATTGATTTTCCATGAATCGATTGAAGAGAGCGGAATTTAATAATCATGTGCAGGTCACTACTCGTTCCGTTTCAAACCCTCTCGATATGTTTCGTTAGAATTCTGCTTGTGAATACTACCAATCTATTCGTTTACTGCCTCAATCTTTATCACATTCCCGTAATGAGTGTCATAGACTCGTTCGAGTATTCGCCCAGTTACTCTGACTGCTGTCCTCGGCGACCAGTCCGTGGCTCTAGCTGTCATCCAACTCGGGCCTTCACTCTCTAATTGCAAGCCTTCTGAGTCAATGATACGCTGGAATTCTGCTTTCCGGTCGTCATTCAAGTTTACTGCATTGAAAGCTCCCTTAGAGAACTGGAAGTGGTGGCCTGTTACACCATCAAATGGGAAATAGAGGTTGATATGGGGGGCTACAGTACCCTCATTTTGGTTGGAACTATACTGCTGGTCATACATATTGAGCAGTTCTTGCTTGCTGCCTTCCTCAGTTTCATCGTCTGACATACGCACCATTATTTTCTCCGCATATTCATAAAATTAACCTGTGGAGTTTTACATTGTCTTGTTTTATGCAGATGTTTTCAAGATATGGCTTCTATATAATGGCGAATATCGACTAGAATTGGGCAAACTCGAATTAGACGTTAACTCTCAATATTTCGCATTTCCGATTTGCACGGTGTAATCCGCATAACCATCTATCAAACAAAAAATACGGTTTGATGCGAATACCCATTACAGAACAGATTGCTCGTTTTTGTGAGAGGTTCACCCACACTCGAAATTCCTTTGTAAGGTGTCTGTAGAAATAGAAATAATGCAGCGGGTGATGTTAGATACCTGCTATTGGATAGCTCTGGCAGAGAACCCAGAGAAGCGTGTGGAATTTGAGCGACTCGCTTCTCGGGAGGACATTGAAGTTTGGTTCAGTTACGGGAATTTCATTGATTTAGCCCAGGCGGCCGAGCAAGACGAGATGTCTGAGATTATTGCCTCAACTGTTGATGTGTATGTCCCTGCAATGGACTACGAGGGTGATGATTACATGACTACGGATGACCCTCTTGGCCTCATTCCAGAGGAGATGGTCAGACAACATGCCGCAGCAGAAACAGTCGATTTTGGCGAAATGAAAACGCTTCGCTACATATTTCGGATATCGGATTGGAGTGCAGAAGCACATTACGAAGAGATGGTTCAGACCGCCAGGGGAATTAATGACGAGTTTGGGTTCAACAATACGTTAGCTGCAACTTTTCTAGATGAGATAGAGGAAGACGGTGACCAAGCGTTTCTCCATGAGCACGAGCTCGACATCCTGGAGTACGTGCGGAAAGTCGTTGAAGTGTATCGAGTAGATATGATGCAGGAGGAAGAAAATATCGACTCTAACAACGTTGCAGACATGGAAATCTGTGCACAGGCAATCTTAACGGAGTGTGACGTCCTTCTTATTGAATCCAAGTGGAAGAATTTAGGCCTGGTTGACAAGGTTCTTTCTCGTCTTGAAGGCGAACAAGTCGAAGTAGAGGTTCAAGATGACCTTGATGCATTTCTTGCTGGGCAGACCGTTGTGGAACAAGTAGACCAACTTGGTGAGGAATAGAATATTCAGGAAGTCAAGTGTTTGTGTACCATCGATATTAGTTAGTATCTGGGTTGGTTTTAGATGAGTAGTTCCAATGGCTGTCATCATCTATGCGACCTCGGATGGAGGGGAATTCAAAATTGATGAGCTGTCCCAACGCCTCTTAGTCCATTTCGCAATTAGAGGAGAAACTAGTTTAGAAGATTCTGTCGGACCAGTTGGTGCAGAAAGCCAAGGAGAAGTGATAGATAGAATTGAAAGCTATCTGGGACCAGACGCTGCAGGATTCGTTGAAATCACCAGCAGAGGTCAGACATTCGACGGGGGAACAATCAATTATTATGGGCTGACAGATAGCGGTGAAGATTTCATCCACACCCACATTGATGACCTCGCTGTCCCGGCTGATTTGAGGGATTTGAGTCAGCGCGTCAGTAAACTTGAGACAGAGCTTTTGAACCGGACACTCGCGGACGAACTCCAAGATAAAATTGATGACCTCGAATACGATGTGAATGGTCGTATCTCAGACCTCGAAGACCGTATCGAAGACTTGGAATCCCGCTTGGAATAACCAAGTTACGACTAAACGGCGTGTGGTATGACCATTCGCTAACTCGAAATGTGTGTCACTGATTCAGTATCGGTCTATGCTTGATTGTGATTGGAGGTGTGAGGTATCCTCTTGCTCGGACTCTGCCCATTTACCCAGCCCCTCGACCAGTTCGTCGCTAACTCTTACTTTCGCAGCACTCGATGACGATTCGGGACCCCACAGGCCGAACACTCGCTTGCCCTCCTGGTACTCTTCGTATTCTTCAGGGAGGAGGTAGACCCACCCGATTTCATCGTGTGATTTCTCGTCTCTTCCACAGATGAGAGCGGTGTCTGGGTAGCCGACCGGCTTTACCGCAATTTCATAGTTGTGTGTTCGTGGTGGATGGTCCTGACAACGGACGATGGCCATGTATATGCGCTATGTGACAGAGAACATGAAATTTCTGCTAGGATTCAGAGTATCTAGCCAACCATTCTTCGACCTCGTTCTTTGCTTCGTCCAGTTTTGGAATTGGAGAGTCCAACGTGAGTCTACGTGCCTCGGTCGTTGCATAGGTAGCGACGAGCGGGTCGTTCGTGATTTCCAGCCCTGCCTGTACCATCGGTCTGTCTCCATCGTGTGCCCCGATAACACGAACAATGTCTTCTTCGGATACTCCTTCTAGCTCTGTGATTAGCTCTTGCACCAGATACTCGAACAACTCTTGGTGGGGGAGTGGTATCACAACTGAGGGATACCATTCGAGTACTTCGGGGTCAAACGAGACCAGCACCTCATCATCGTCTGTATATAGCGCCTGGACGGTATCTGCTGGTGGATTGGTTGAGACTGGTAGGTTTGCTTCCTCAGGAAAACTCAGTCGGTAGAGCTTCTGGTATGGAGCGTCCTCGTCCTCCGTTAGTTGACGGTCAAGCATTTCGAACTTCCATCCCTTGTTTCGGAGTACCTGACTTTGAGTGAACAGTCGTTTCACTACATCGGGGTTAACCAGCGGTTCGAACGGACGGTCTTGGTATCCGATACTGCCGATATCGGGGTGTGAAGCAGTCCACCCATCGAGTTTCGCCTTCTCGATGATATCTGAGGGTTGAACCTCGTCGAGATTCTGCGCCAAACCTACTTGCTTCGATTTCTCCTCTGCCTGTGCTGACTCGGCTTCTGCAACTTCGGCAATGTCCTCTCCCGACCTCGTTGACTCGCCCATCGCCACGTCCTGTACGTCGCCCTCTAGTCCTTCCAGAATCGGTCTAAGTGGGCCTACTGCCTGTTCAAAGAGGTTGATTCGTTCCCCCAAACGCTCGTAGATATCTTCCTCGACAGTTTCGTCGTAAACGTAATTCCAGACGAGCACTTCCTCGTTCTTTTGGCCAATGCGGTCGATGCGTCCAATTCGCTGTTCAACTTTCATCGGGTTCCACGGAAGGTCGTAGTTAATTAGAGCATCACACGTCTGGAGGTTCAGCCCTTCACTAGCCGAATCCGTACAGACGAGAATAGAAAGGTCGCCGTCAGGGTCGGTGAACTCCCGCTTCACTCGCTCCTTGCTTACACCGTTCCACTCGTCCTCAGCCGAGTCATAGATTTCTCCACCGCGTCCAGAGTAGGTCCCGATGTCGTGGTGGGTGAGAGAGACCTTCTCTTTGATGGCATCGAGCGTATCCGTATACTGCGTGAAGATGATGACTGTATCCCGAGCTCGTTCGCTGAGCTCGTTGAGGTCTTGCATCAGTTGCTCCAGTTTCGGGTCCTCTGGAACGTCGTAGAGTTGGGCGATGAACTCCTCCAGCTCACTGAGTTCGTACTTTCGGACACGTTCACCGGCAGAGCCACTCGCACCAATCTCATCAACGGTCATGCCGTACTCGCGCTGGAGCACTTCCTCACGGTCGGCAATCGCTCCGGTTGTCAGGTCACTATCGGAGACCTCGGACACATCTCGAAGGTCCGAGCTCAGATTCCGGCGACGTCGCTGCAACGATTGTTCGACAGCGTGGAGACTAGACGTCAGCCGCTGTCGATACGTCGTCATCACGAACCCGATAGCCGTCTTCTCCTTGCCCTCCAGGAGCTTCTTGGACTGGTCGTAGACGTTCCCGATGTACGTTTCTACGCGGTCGTAAAGCGGACGAGCGTCCCCGAGTTCGACAGACCGAGTTTCGATATCCCGTCGGGGGATGTTTTGCTTGAGGAGATTTGCCTGCTGGCACATTCGCAACGTTTGTCGCGTGTTCCGAAATACACGGGACTTCACCGGGGTCGTCTCCTCACCGAGGTCGAGGAGGAACCGAAGGCTATCCACCGAGAGATTCGAAAACTTGTCTTCCCAGTCGCGGGTTCCGAGCCGCCCAGTCCCGAGCACACGATTGAGCCGACGACGCTCGCCGAGAGAGAAATTACTGTCATCTATCTGCTCTTCAACTCGCTCTGCAACGTCTTCATGCGTTTGAACGAACGATTGTATCATCCCCGCCCAGGTTCGGAGATGGGTGATTCCTTCGTAGGGTTCGTAACTCCACTTCGAGGCGATATCGGGAAGGACCTCCTCGACAGTTTTTGACCCGTCAGCTCCAATTTCATCGAGTGTCTCGGTGAGCTTCTGCTGGACTTCGAAGTAGGTATCAAACGCTTCTCTGTCGTTCCATCCATCGGGCAAGTCACACAACCGAAGCAAATCGAACAGCTCGGTGATTTTGAGCTGCATCGGTGTCGCCGTCAGGACGTACGTGCAGGCGGTGTCATCTTGGAGGTCAGTGAGCAGGTTGTACAGGTTCGTTTCCTTACGCCCGTGGTGCGCTTCGTCAACGAGCGTGAGGTCCCATTCGAAGCGGTCGTCAGGTGCATCCCCTGGATGTTCCTTCTCCCAGTGAATTGTCGGGGAGAACATTCCCATATTCTGGGTCCGCCGAGCAGTATGCCACGAGGCGAGGACGACCGTCGGTTCGTCACGGTCGGAGACCAATTCGCCGATGTGTGAGTCCTCCCACCTGTCGAGGGTCTCGTAGTCGGAGAGCGAGTGCTCAACGCCGTACGCGTCACGCAGGACACGTTGAGCGCCGCTGTACTCGTAAGAGTAGGCGTTGACGTTGAATTTCTCCAGGAGTTCTTCCTGCCACTGTGGCTGGACCGTAGCCGGAACCAGCAGAAGAGCATCGCTCACCTCTCCAATCGTGAGGAGTCGAGAGATAGTGAGCCCTGCTTCGATAGTCTTGCCCAGTCCGACCTCATCGCAGAACAGGAGACTCTCTGGATAGATACTCGTGGCCGTGTCAGCGATGACACGCTGGTGTGGCCACGGTTCAATCGAGCTGATGTCCTCGGCAATATGGACCGCGCCGGGAAGGAGGTCGTGTTCGTTTGCGATACGGCTGACCGTCGCTTCGGAAGCAGGGGGTTCACTCGACTGCTTCAGCCGTTCGACGTGCTTCTCAACTTCCTCGTCAGATTCGGGCTGCCAGTCGAGAATATCTCGCTCGATGGCCTCGTCAATGGCCGTGACTTCAACATCCTGATGTTCCTCGTTCCAGAGTCGCTCGAAGGTCTTCACGTCCTCTTCTACGTACTCGTTCTCGACTTCATCCCACGAGCGGTGGACTTTGAATCGCTCGTAGTTGCGGTACCACGCGTTGTAGGTTTCGTTAATACTCCCCTCGAACGTGATTCGGTTCCCATCGGCGTCGGTTGCGATTCCGAGTTTGGGATGGAAGATACCCGAGTCGGAGTTGTTCCGAGGTTCGCCAATTTTGAGTTGGAGACGTCCTTCTTCCATCATCTGGGCGATGAGGGCGAGCCGTGATTCGCCTTCCTCAGAGAGAGGTGCGTCGTCGGTTAGAACTGGTTTATTCTCTGGACTGAGCCTCTTCGAAGCGATAATTCGGATTTCACCATCAGATTCGAATGCAGATTCGATTCCCTGTAGCGCATCAGCAAGGTTCTGAAGGCTCAGATAGCCCGCGAGGCGGTCATATTGAACTGCCTTTGAGAGCATCGGTCTATAGAAACCACTAACGAGTGTCTCATCCCCTCTAAAATCACTCTCGTACACCCGATTCCAATCAAATCTAGATAAAGTCATTCGATAGTTCAGAAATCGTCGAGAGTCGTCTTGTCGTTCGATTGTTTGCTTTCTTGGTTCATCACCGTCTCAGTCTCAATATCCAATAGTTCACCGGTCTCTCCAGATACGAGATTAATCAGTAGTTCGTAATCATCGTGGTTTTCTGGTAAGACCTGTATTAGACTCTTGATAGTCTTCTTGAATTCAGGATGTTCGTGAAGACCGCGGTCTTGAATCCAATTCCATGCGAAATCCCCACCCTTCGTTTTTAGCACGTTCAGGGCCGCATGAACAGCATCAATATCATTCACGAACGAGGTATCCCGAGGGTCGATGGGATAGGCACGTTTTCTGCGCTTTTCACCGGTCTCCAGAGCGCTATAATCTCGGACTCGATAGTCCTGGCCTTTGAGTAGGAGAGTGTCCCTACTCTTACCCCAAATCTTGGTTTCATTTTTTATCTCGTCAATCTGGACTCCGACTCCTAATCCTAGTTGTCGTGCTTCATCGTAGGGGATGTCCTCTCTACCATATACCAACCACGACAGTACATACCATTTCGAGAGGCTATCGACCTCATCTAAGCTATCCTCCAATTCACGCTCAACGAGGACCTCAGTAACCGCCTTTCTTGCTTCTTCCAGAGCTTGCTTCGGCCGTACAACCTCGTCATGCTTATCGACAACAGGATATGCCTCGGTAAACACTCGTAACGTGGGCCCGAACGAACTGATTATCATATCCGTCTTGGTGAAGTTGTAGTCCCCACTCAGGAGCTCAGTTGCGTTCTCTCGCGCGACCTGCCTCGTCTCTTCCCGAATGTCACTCCATAACGTCGGAGTTCGCTCATCGGGGGATGAAGCTGGCTTCCTACACGTCAGCAACAGGGTACTGTCAGCAGAAGCATCCTCCTTTACACCGATTCTTTGGGGCATTTCACTGGTAATAGTGTGAGTGGCGGTGATGAGAAAGCCAGCTTCGATTATTGACATAGTAAGAGAATCCCAAGCCTGAACCTCCTTATCGGTGAAGTAGATAGTGAGAACTCCGCCTTCTTCGAGCACCCTATGAGATTCTGCAAAGATATCTTTCATCTTGTTCTCGTAGCGAGCTCTAGCCAATTCTGAGGTTGAGGAATCTTCAGTCTCAGATACGATGACTGGATTCTCAACTGCTTCGTCCTCTTTGTTGGTAGACTGAGGGCTGAAAGGTTCCGGGAACACGTCGCCGAGGTACTCTCGGAACCAGACATAGAATGCGTCCGATATCTCGGCGTACATCAGGTTATCCCCGTATGGGGGGTCTATGACAACTGCTTCAATACTTGAATCATCTAGCGGCAGGTCAGCGGCGTCCCCTTGCCTGATTGTAGTTTTGTTCTCATCTAAGTGAGACAGATATGAGACCACCTCCTCATAGTTTTTAATTACGTTTTCGGCCTCTGTTTGGTAACTGTACGTCCCAGCCATCATATTCGTCTCCGCGAAATGCCATTTAAACGAAAAATTGTTATTCCCCAGCATTTGATTGGCGCAGCCATAGCTGGCATCTATAGGGACCAAACGAGTGTTTCGGTCAACAAGTTTGATTGGAATGAACGATAGAAGTGTCAGAATTGACTCAGCCTTTTTCTGCTCATACTCCTCTTTTATATCGGGTTTGATGCTCTCAAACGCCTCAAGATAGGTAGCATGCGAGAGGAGTTGACGGGGACTGAATATATCTCGCCACTGCTTGATACCGTAGGGTGCAGAACGGTCGTAATACCCGATGTAGCGGTCTTGGTCCAGTAGAGTGGCTAGCCGAAGGTCCGACTCAATTTTCTCTTTTGCTCTAGATATCGCTTCACGCTCACTCTCATCAGCAGGGTAGTATTCTGTCTTACCAATATCAGCCTCATATCGTACAGCACAAACCTCGTATTCAAATTCACCTTGGTTGAATATTTTTACAGCATCATCGCGTTCTGTGACTACCCCGCAATGAGGACATTCAATATCGCCTCCACTCACGGTACCTTCTCCGGGGTCAAACTCGGATTTAGGAACCTCATCAGGGACATTCACTATCTCGTAGCGGAGGTCATCATCATCGTATTTAGGTCGAACTGCGATTCCGCGCCTTCGATTGAACCACCACGTGTTGGTGATTGGTACTGGCTCACCGCATGAGGGACAAGAGATTCGGTAGGCTCGGAAATAGTGATTCGGTGCGACACCGCCCTTCTTGGGAAAGAAGTCGGATAACTGACTCACAACGTATGATTCGATTTCAGCCATCCACTGGTCTAATTCGTCTTCAAGCGAGCCGACATCCTGAGCAAAATCTAGAATTGTTTTATTCAGCAGCCATGCTACTGGGTTGAGCTCATTAGAAATCGTAGGAAGCCCATATCTAGCCGCTTCTAGCGGGATAGTCCCTCCTCCTGCGGTTGGGTCCAGAACTGTGGGGAGCGACCCACCCCAGAAGTCCTCTAACTCCTCTTGAAATCGTGACAAACGGTCCTCATCTGGGACTGTCCTATGAGGGTAATCATACCCGAAGTGGTCTGTTACACTCCCGCTCCTCGAATCTTTAGTTGCATATTTTTCTACCACGTAATCCTCAATAGAGGAATCCAGATTACGTCGTGGGCCGACACCCATCAGTTTCAGCAATTCGTCGTTTGAGGTCTCCTTAGGAAGCACTGACGACAAAATCGCCAATCTTGTTGCTGCCGTCGGCCGGCGTGCAAACCATCTGAAAATATTCCGATGAGGGGACATCACCTCTGGATTCGCTTCCTTCAGACTCTCGATTCCCGCTGCTTTCAGGGGAAGGACGCCCTCTGCTTTTACCGGGCGCGGCTCAAATTCCTCATCTTGTTGTATATCGCCGGATTGTTTGTGACTAGTCATTTTCAAATGTCTCCTGCAAGTAGCACTCGAAGAGCCCTCACACCATTCTGACTTGATGGCGAACGACACTTCGCGTGCCAATAATAACACTCCTCAAGGCTCATTCGAGCTATGCTGTCTGCTACGGTGGACAATTTCTCGTACTTCTGAAGCCGTTTCATCGCTAAGAATGCGATAGTCAACCGAATCCCGGCACCCTCAGACAGTACGGCAGAACCCTCACCACGAGTCACGAAGTCGGAATCAACCCCACAGTCATCTAAGACATCACGAACGAGTCTATGGACTGCCTGCTGACGACTGTTGGAAAGAGTGGCGATTTTCAGAGCACACCAATTATTCCAATACCAATCATTTGGTTTGCGAGCGGATGGTGCTCCAACCCCAGAAAAGTCGAGAACGCCGTTGGGGTCTTCCGATACGTCTGGCACAGCAGTCGAGACAGATACCCGCGAGAGTGTACGGTCGCTATTCGCCTTTCTGAAACGCTTCTGGCGTCCATCAGCGAGGTTTTCGGGAATCAGCTCGTACAGAGTGAGACCAGCATTATCACCCAGTCGTCGCGTCAAGGCGAACGTCGGGCGGCCGCCGTGCATGCTACTCCCGTAGGCAAATGATTCCGTCTCGATACTCATGCGGACACCTCTTCACTCTGCTCCGACACTTCTTTCACGATACCGGAGACGTTGAGTTCGATGTTGTTAATCCCACCGAGGTTTTCGAGGGCTTCCTGTAGTACATCTAGCGCGGCCTCGCGGCTGTCGTCCTCCATGGACTCTGTGTCTATCATCAGAACCGCTTCCCCTTCTGAGTCCCCACCGGCACTGATGAAGCTCTCTGGGATGTGGTTCGTCCCAAAGTGGTTCGCAAACTCGGCTGCAGAGCCCTCGAAGCCAGCCTCGAAGACACTACTCGACCTATCAGTACCTTCCGCAATGTAGTCGAACACGATGGACGTTGCTTCCCCAATACCATCTAAATCTTTGAGCTTGTTCGAGATGAACCACGCCCGCTCCCAAACTTGGTCGCCTTCCAGTTCGATTTCGATGCTATCAATGACGACCTCGATATCGTTACTAGAGACATCGTAGTTATCTCGTAGGCGCATTTTCTTCTGGTCGATAGCCGAGTTCACATCGGAGAACGCGCCCTGGATAGCTCTGGGAGTATCTGTCCCGACATTGAATGAGATTTCCGATGGTCCGCTGTCGGTCTCTCCTGGCGGGTCAACAATCGTCGTCTTCGTAGTCTCCTCATCGTCCTCCTCGTCTTCGTCCTCTTCTTCGGTTGGTTCGGGGAATGTAACGTCTCGCTCTTCGAGGAGTTTCTCCCCATCTCCGTAGACGTGGTGGTCATCGCTAATCACTACGCTGGACATCGGGAGGTTCGTAGACATCTCCTCGGCTTCTGAGAGTGTCTTTTTCCCCTCTGCTGTTGCTACGGTCAGGGTCTTGGAGCAATACCCTTCGTCCGCAGTATCATCCCAGAACACGAAGGTGGACTTGGTGAGAGTCTCTTCGTCGGAAGTGACCACAATCTCGCGTATAGTCGCACGGAGCGGTTTCGGGTCGAGGAGGATATCGATGTCAGTGCGCTTCGCAACGAGTTTTCTGATTTCCAGCGTCGTCATCGAGTCGGGTTCCGACTCCCAGATACGGTCCCGGAACCAGGTCGTTCCGAGTGCCCCCTCGTCCTGTGTGATGAGTTTGTCCAGACTTTCGAGAGTCTCGAAAACGATGTCGTGAAGGTCACTACGGTCATTGACGGAATCGATGGTCTCGTTCGCCAATCCCCCGGAGTCTGGGTAATACAGATGTCTGTAGGACTGGCGCACTGACTCACCGAGTAACGCGGACTCTTGCTGAAGTCGCTCGTCGAGGTCGTCTCGTTGGGCGCTATTGAGTTCGGCCTCCCACGCCTCGCCATTCAAAATACGCTCCATCGCTTTCACGCGCCGGGCATGGTCAAGTGCGCCTGCTGTTTCCTGTCCTCCGGCCACAAGGAATATAATATTATTTCGATAGACTCGTTTGTTTTCTGAACCCGGTGACGACCCAGTGTAATTTGCCAATTTTTGTATTATCTCTGGCGGGTTGTCTAACTCACCGTTTATCGTAACTGCATCGAATCCCATTACACACAAACGAATCGTATTGTACGGTTTCTCGTCCTCTTTTTCCGGGACCTCATACGGTGCCTGCGGGTCATAAATAGTCTCAAATACACCACCACCTAGTGCGCCTTGGATTGTCTGTTCGAGACGGTTCCGGGCTACTCCTGGCTCGATTTGCTTTGCCTCATTGGTGATGAGTTTCGATATCTTGGGTTCGCCTTTGAACCGGAGGAGTCCGTTCTCTGTTTCGTACAGGAAGAACGCCTCGGTGTCTGGGTTCGAACCCGTCTCGTTGAGATTCTTGAGCGCGTCACGGTAATGGTCGAGTTCGGTCCCAGACTCCAGAATCATCTCCCAGAGCTTCCTGCGAGTCACCCCGCGACCTCGGTTCCCTCCCGAGACGATACTCTTCCAGAGGATACTTGTCCCGAGATGTGTCGCAATCGGGGGGTGACCCATCGGAGTCCAGTTGTCGTCCTCGTACTGGCATGCGGCTTTGCCATCGTTCGTGTGAATATCGGACTTCGATGCCGCGCGGAGGTCCTGCTCGATGTGCTCGAAGAGGTCCAGGAGCGTTGACCAGACGTAACTATCCGAGGGATGCATATCGAACGCCCGCACGTAGTGTCTCTCCTGAGCCGAATCGTGTTCGTTCCAGATGCGATAGACTGCTCGGGAGACCAGTTTGAGTGCGCCACGAGTACGCTGGAAACTCGGTAGAGTGTCGATTTCTTTCCCGAGCAGGTCGATTAGAGTCGGATGGAACGGGTACGTGCGTTCGAGTTGTTCTCGGTACTCCGCTTTCGTGACCCTATCGGGTAGTTCGCCGTCGAAATTCCGGTAGAAACTCTGGTACGCTTCGGCGGTCTCGGCAGCGGCGTCATCTTCGACAGATTTGAACAACCGATTACGAAGCACCGCTGCGACCTCATCATCGCTCGTCGGTGTGACGGAGTGTTCGGTCCGTTCAGAAATATCGCTGAGGTCGTCGATGAGTTCTTGGACTTCCTGTGCCCGCTCTTCGAAGGCTGTCGAAGAGACACTCAGAATGACCGTTACTGCATCCGTGTTCTGGGACGCACGCATGAGCGACCAGAGAAACGAATTGGTCTGGTCAGCCAGGGTGGAGTCCTCGACACCAACCGCCGCAGCTTGTTCGAAGTACTGGGCAACCTCATCGATGAGCACGAGTCCTGGGTCATCGAGTGTTTCGAACAACTCAACGACGTCGGATTCGCCTGGGGCGATACGCTCCTTGTCGTACTCACTGAACTGGGCGTAGCCTTCTGCCCCAGCCAATTGATAGGCTAGTTCTCCCCACATCGTCTGTGTATCCGGGGCGTTGTCGTCCTGCTTGTTGCATTTCGCGCTCGTCGCACTGACGTACCCGCCCTCAAAGATTGCAGTACGAACCGAGATGTCCTGCTTGATTTCCTCGAATTCCTGACGAACTTCCTCGTCAGTGATGTATTTTCCTAGATTCTCTATCGCTCCTGGACTCTTTGAGAAGTGGTAGGCTGCAATCTGCGAATGGGTTTTCCCACCACCAAAGACAGTATCCAGCGAGAGGAGACCATCCTCACCGCTGAATTCACCCTTCGACTGTCCGATGTATCGTTTTGCGAGAAGCGTCAGAAGTGTCTGCAGTCCATCGGTGGCGTAGGTCTTCTCGAAGAAAGCATCTGGGTCAGAGTATATGTCCGGCGCTGTCTCTGGGTTGAACACGACCTCCGATAACTTCGCCGCGAACTCGTTCTCGGAAAGGGTACCTTCGAGAACGTCATCGTGCGGTGTACACGAATCGAAGAGGGCAGGAATCTCTGGAGGCATTGACTGGGTAATTGTAGGGGGGTATCAAATCAGTTGGGGCGGTTTTCAGTGAGACTAGCCGCAAACTAGTCTACCAGCGAGTTTACCGATGAAAACGTCTTGTTGTGGCGTACAGACTCCGAATTTCACACTGCCATTAACCATTCCTAGTGGAATTACTTTCTCAAATAGTCCATAGTACTCCGATACCCACCTATTTCTCCAATTAACTCGTTATAATATCTCGAATTTTCTTACATCTGTTCTAAAAATCAATACCTTTATATTGAACAAAATAAATAATCAAACGAAATGAAGAACTCAAAAGAAATTAATAACGTAGACGAGAAATTCCCAAATTCTCAGCTAAATCGTGCCAGCATAGACCCGAAAGTTGGGTGTCCAATTGTCTGTGGTCAGCAAATGCGTGCGAGTGGATTCTTTTTTGCAACTGATGATGAAACCTATCTCATCACAGCTCGTCACAACGTCTTGCCTACGGACGGACAGAAGCTTGTAGACGGCGAGTTGCCCTCTGCGTTCAGAAATACTGATTATCGCCCATTCATCGACGTGTATTTGAGGACATCCGATGGGTTTGATGTCGCACGTCTCGATATCAGAGAAATCGAAGGGGTGAAGAAATCATCGAAGATAGATGTCGTGGGCATACCATTCAGTTCAGACCCCGAAAAGTATGGTTACAACGTCTGGACTGCAGATGATGTTTCACCTCCTGAAGAGTCAACAGAAATACTGAATATTATTGGGTTCGATGGCACCGCATTCCCCAGTCGAGACCGAGAGTACAATATCACAATGTACTGTAATGAGATTGGACGTCCAGCGACTCTCGAAGTAACGAATAATATGGCCGAAATTAGGGATGTGTCGAAATCCGGTCTGATGGGGCTTGGAAAGGATGAGAAAATTGTTGGAGATAACGAAGCTTACACTGGCCTCAGCGGCGCACCAGTGCTTGGAGACGATTTGGTTGGTATCCACTCCTATAATTCCAAACCACCATCGGAAGCACTTGAGAAATATCGTGGTGATGATTTTATGTGGCTCATGTACTCTCGCGCGGAGATATTACCGAAGTTGCTCGGCTGAAGGCCATGCTATTCTATTAGCGAATTCTGGGACTCCGGTAAAATACGCTCCGCACAAGCGTTTTCAGTCCCGCTCATGTAGAGAGAGTAACGGAAGTCACCATGGTCAGCAGGGTCGCGTGGCAGGGCTGAGGTTCGACTCCTCAGAGGCGTATGCCACATCCGGCAATTCCCGAGGACCCGGCCCGCTAAACAAGGTTCTGACCATGACAGGGACAAGCACTATCGCGTCGACGCTCGCAAGCATCGTCCTGACGACTTCCGCACCCGTGACTGCGGTTATCGTCACGGCGCTGTTCGCATCCAGCGTCATCTTGATGTGGACGCCTTCTCTCGGGGCAACCTGACGAGTCACATCTCCGTAATTTTCTCGAAATTATGTGTTTCCCAATCCCAGTAAAGTAGATGACCGATTGGAGGAACTGGTCATACTTCGGATGACCTCTTGCTGAATCGGCTGATACACACAAGCAATCTCCGAATCAATTATTCAGAGGATACTCAGTTTTTGACTAACAGATGTCGCAAACATACGTATTTGATTTCTCATTCATCGACTGGTTTGTAACCGATTTTGGTCAGTTTGAGTCTGACACCGGACGGAGGTCGCGCCATCGGAAGTGCTGAACTGCCCCGTCACCGAACTCGACACCGAAGAGGTAGGAATCGCGTTCGTCGCCAGTCTCTAGACCCGCGTCATCCTCAATTATCTCAACTACTTCACCATGCCGGCCGTGAAACCGTTCGTGGTCGGGGTCTGTCTCGTCCGGAATATCTATGCGAACCCTATCTCCCTTCTCGACCCATCTCATTGGAAGTTTCTTCACAGCGTTGCTCCCTGTCTGTTACGGTCCGGCCCACCGCTCGCCCATCTCTCAGGCGCATTCGTATCCAATGGCTGACCCCGTAGACGGTGTGAGTGACCTTTACTTCGACGTGGCGCAGGTTTCTGTCTCAGTCTTTGACGGGGAGAGGGACAGTGTGGGGAGCATGAACGGACTAGTAGTAGTCGTCGATAGACACTCACATAGTGCGTAGACGGGCGTCCCCTCGCCAAGAATTTCTATTTTGGAACTTACCAAAATAATTACTCATACGCTCAGATTTTGGTTCAAATTTGAATCTGAGTAATTATCATTTCTCCAACTCCAGCAATCCTTTTGAATATCAAATTCCATGACTAAATAATGACTGATGGGGTCGAGCAATCGACCAGAGAGGAACTCGAAGCGGCCTTTGAGACAGCAGTGGAATTTATCGGGAAAGATTGGTTGAAGTCTAGTTTCAACCACTATATCAATAGGGACCCAGAAGAGAATATCGACCTCCGAACAGATGAGATACCAAGTTTACTTGTGCAATACCATTCAGCATCAGTGTACTTGGGGAAACGTGAAACAAAGTTTCCTGAATTTCTTCCAGAAGGTGAAGCGAATAAGCCAGCACTGCAATTCACAAACTTGGGGAACTTCGTCTCCGAGCTGGACTCGGCAGATATTGTGACACCAGAAGGAGAACAAGTGAGTGGTCCACTATCTGAGTTTTTTTCACACCGGTTGCGGAATCCTGATGAATATGAGCAGACAAAGTACGAAATTCAGGTTGGCAGTATCTATTCTCGAATGGGCTATGATGTATGCTTTGTTGAGGAAGGTGAACAGAAAGCAGCCGACCTTTGGATACCTCACGATGGAACCAATATTCAAATTGAGTGCAAGCGATGCGGGATGCCAGGGAAACTGAAGAAACGAGATGGAATTTACAAGTCACTGATTAACCGGCTTACCTCTGCTTCGCATACGCCTGCTGTATTCCTCTTCGACCTGGATAGAGTTCCGACACCAGAGGAAGCTCAGACTGTAGATACGTACCTCCCCGATTCCCTGCGACGTTCGACTGACGAAAAAGTATCTGTTCCTTTTGGTTCTCTCCGAATCATTCCGTATATGGAATATACGCGAACGAAGCGGATTCCAATTGCTGGTATGGATGCAGGAGAACAACTAGAATTTTTCTATGATTATTATATTCGACCAACCATATACGCAAAAACAGGTGACAAACTAGACCTTCTGGAAGATTTCGAGAGGGCGACTATTGAAACTGCGGACAACCAGGTCGCTGTATCACAAACTGAGGCAGATTACTTTGACCCGATGTTTGTCGGTCTCCAGTATGACAGTGAGATTGATTTGACGAAGCCTGTAGTCCGCCAGTTTGACGCTGCGCGTGACAAATTCAGCAAACATAGTCCCAATATCCTACACATTGACGTTCCCTATCTGGAGAAATTCCTCAGAGAAGACTTCGTTACACTCCATCAGAAATTGCGGGGTAAACTCAATGTCAACAGCCGAGTATCGATGGTAGTTATTACGACCGAGGTTACCGAATGGGAGGATGGCGACAAACTGAACTACGCGACTTTCTGCGCCTCTGAAGCCAATCTTGACCCATACATTGAGATTCCAGATGGGCTTGAGATTCCCGGATATTCACTTGACGAAGCGCGAAACCATCCCCTGTTTTCGTGAAATCAGACGGGATTGGAGACAGGGGTGTATCGGTTGAAATTCCTTTAGAGAATAGTTCGCAAGTAGAATCAAAGACTACTTGATTTTCTACTTTCACCCCGATAGCCACAGCACTAAGTGATGGTGGAGCGATTTGTCCGTATATGAGTCAGAGCGCCCATCCAGGGTTTAGAGTCGAATGCCCGAAATGTGGTGTGACCTACGAATCGCACCGGTTTGAAGACACGAAGGAGTTCGTGGACAAGCACGAGGAACACACCGGTCATAGTGCCGAGTGGACTCGTGCAGACTTCAAGTTGGTCGATACAAATACCGAGTGGCGGGTTTTATGTATGGAATGCGATGATTCTTGGCGGTTTGAAACGGAAGATGGCGCTCATGACTTCCAGGATGAACACGCGAAATACACTGACCACGAGATAGTCAAGCCCATCGCGAAAGTTGAGAGTGAAGCCCCAGAAATCGACAATATAGACGATGCCGGGTCAGTGAAAAAACTCATAGAACAGTTAGAAAGCATTCACGACAATGGTGCTCCCGAGAAACATCTGTTTGCCCATCTTGCGGGAGACGATACAGCGGTCGCGAGAGCACGGTATGAACTTGAGAAACTGAAGCAGAAAGGCGAAGTGTACGAACCACGAGCTGGGTATCTTCGAACGACGTAAATTCAAATAAAATGTCGGGATTGGAAACCGCTTTGCTGGGTGCAGTGGCAAACACTGTCTCAAAAGAGGTTTCGCAGTGGTTGGATAATCGGGGACCAGACTTCTCTGAGGACGATTGGATGAAAGTGGGACTTCCAGTTGGTCGCCAAATACGCGCGGAGTACGAGCAGTATCAGGTCGGAGAGACTCCGAAAGAAGATGAAGTCCGAGAACAGGTAGACCATGCGGGGAAAATATACCGGGAACTCTCGTATATCGGTGAGAACCGTGGCTTTGATACAGAAGTTGTCGATATCTACTCTGACTTGGCCGATTTGTGTGCTGACTGGGTGGCAGACCCATCACTGCATGTTGACGTTGCCACCAGCGACCACTCTGACCGATTTAAGCAACTGCACGAGCGATACAAGGAACTCGTTTTGTAGGTAGAGTAGCGGAACGCATTTTCCGCAGCACGACCGTAGTAGAAATCTCGATAGAGCACGTCAGGATACATTAGGGCGCGAAGACCTCGCGGGTAATGTCCTCTATATCTGATTTGCCAGATAGTCAGCAACGTTCGTCCCTTGCTCAATGAGCCAATCGTCTATGCCGAAATGCTGAGCAGCAGGTGTCAAGAGGACAAGTACGAGCGATATGAATGTGAGGGTGATACACCAATTGAAATACGTGAACTTGGGGTCGTTCTTCTCTTGATTCCCACCTGTGGTTGTCTCATAGTCCAATAGGAGTTGCTCACGCTGAGTGTCCTCATCATCAAACTCTGAGTACTCATGGAAGTCCCAGATATCTTTCCCAGGACGTTCATAGTCACGCGAGCGTACTGCATAGAGTCCTAGCCCAGCAGAAGCAAGGGCTGGAATCATCACTGTAACGAGAAGAATCGGATGAAGGTCTTGGCTGAAGAGTGCAGCAAATGAGATTAGGAGTGTATCTACAGTGACAACGATACCAATTTTGTTCTCAACAGCGGTCCGACGTCGTTCTTCATCGTCGTACTGTCTTCGAGCTTCCTCTAACGTCAGTTCTAGCGTTGAGAAGTCTTCTGGATTGATGATATCACGCTCTTCGCTCTCCTGTTCGGATTCAGTTTCTTCGTCAACCCCTGACTCATCTTCGTTCGTCTCTACTTCAGCCGTTTTACCTTCATCGGACATCTATCCGATTGCTCTCCCACACCGACTACAGGCTTTGTCAGATTCCTTTTGGTCCTGATTTGCTCTCACGCTAAACTCCGCTTCTTCTCGACACTGGGAACAAAGAGGCATTAGTTAATTTGCTTCCCACATCGGCTACATTCGTTCGGGTTAGGGTCTTCAGCGAGAGCCTCCCAAGTCGATTCGGCCTCTTGAATACAGTCCTTGCAGAGCGCCATCAGCCTAGGGTACGTCCACATCGGCTGCACTTCTTGGAAGAACCTTCCCTAGTACTCTTCCCCCCAGAAAGAGACACTGTATCGGCTTCTCTGATGCACTTAGAACAGAGCGGCATCAGTCAAGCACCGTCCCACATCGGCTACATCTACCAGAGTCACCGTATGAATCAGGCATTCTAGCCGTGATTGATGATTCTGCCATCTCTTCGCACTCTGGACAGAGTGGCATAGTTAGAATGTTCTTCCACAACGACTGCATTTTTGTTTCTCTTTCTGAGTCGGTGATGAGTCCGAATCGCTCCTACATTTGGGACAAAGCGGCATAGATAGAGGTAGAACGCTGTTGGGGTTAATATTCGGGGGACCGGAGTGAAAGTAGTATGAAGAGTTGCGGACGCAGCTGTCGAGAGATACAGCAAAGTATCTACAATTAGACGACCTCGACGTTCGTGACTTCGAACCGTGTACCGGCATGAGTCCCGTCGGTGATATCGATTTTCCAGCCATGTGCTTAGATTATTTTCTTGATGTTTCTCAAGCCCAGTCCCGTTCCGTCCTCTGTAGCTGAGGTGCCTCTTCGAAGACCTCCGTACGGTCTTCTGCCGAGATATCAGGACCATCATCTTCGACATAGAAGCCCCTATCTCTCCGACTGCCAGGGTTACATCTTCTCCGACGTGTTCGACTGCGTTTTGGATGAGGTTCTCCAACAGTTGTCGCAGACGACCTCGGTCAGCTCGCAGGTGCTGGTCGGTCTCGGTCACTTGGTTGTGTATCGCCTACAGCTGCTCGGTGTCACCCTCTCGGAGGCCCTCTGGGATGTCACCACCCCAGTGTTCGTGACTAGGCGAGGGTAGTGTTCGGTCGGTTCCATACCTCAGCGTTCTTCTTGGTATTTTTCACGAATGTACCTTGTAAAATGGTCGGTGAACACCTCGATTTGAGGGTCCGAGTAGTCTAAATGCATATCTGGAGGTATTGTTTCTATCACTTCTTCCGCAGCATGTTCAGCTACCGACCGAAGGTTTCTTTCCTCAATACTCAGGTATCCCAAAGGCATAATTAGTCTACTCGCCTCACTCTCGGTCGCTAATTCTAACTCAATTGGTTCTGGATATAATAATTCGGGGCCGGTCGGCTTGTTTGAATATAGACGTAGGGAACCACCGTTCGTAAGGACTCCGTAGTTAGCGGCGATATCATTCATATACCGGAACAACTGGGCCTCATGACGGCTGAGCGTTTTATCAGGAGCCTTAAACTCATATATAACCCTTTGTGAGTCTCTGATTCTATCGCCTCTTCCTATCGTGACAAAATCAACCTGTCCTCCGTTTGGTAACGTATATTCACTTCGTAAGGTGTTCCCCACATCCTCGTATCCAAGTATTCGGAAAAATCCCTGATTTAGAAACATTAGCTCAACTTCGCGCTCCGAATGAGTCGTCTCAACTTGACCACCGATACAGTTTAGAATGCTTGCCAGCTCTTTGTGCTCTACGAATTCTTCCATGGTATCGCTAAATTCGTTCTTGAATCCAGATAGGATAGCCTGTTTGTTAAGTGGCGGTCCTCTTGCGAGAATAAAGAGCTCCTGTCTCTGATTATAACCGACACCAACCAGTGGGGCAGTCGTTCTTGGTTTCGTTCTCGTCCGACCCGTCGAGACCTATTCCCGTGGAAGCGGTACCGTGGTCCCGTGTTTTCGGGTTCTTTCACGCAATATTGTTCCTTTATCAGGTCTCTCTCTCTCTCTTCTCGGGCAGTCACAATACTACTGGTGAGGTATCGGTGCTCTCACTTTTATCTGGGCCGTATACACTATTCTTGTTTCCAGGGCGAAAAGTCCTACTCAGAAGTACTGAGATTACACGGGAAAATACGCCGTCAAAGTTCAATTCTAGGCATTTCCAAGAACAGAGAAACCGCTTGTTTGCTTATTGAACCGCAGTACTCTTGAAAAGTCCCCGATAGAATTCCTCAATGCAGTCTATTGTATCGGTTCTTTTAAAATGAGTTCGATGGCGATTGGAATATCCCCTACCGTGTACAGAACCCGTGGTTAAATTTGCCTCAATATGTGGACCTCCAGTAGCTGTAATAGCAATCACCTCTTGTACTGTGCCATTCAGGCCTACAACGAACTGTACTTCCACCGGTTCAAATTCGTCTTCAGATTCAATGTTTTCAATTCTCTTTGCTGTCGATACGACCTTATCCATGAGATGGGTTTTATTATCAGTATTTCCCATGTATTCTCATCTTTGATTTATTTATTTAATACTTTTCCCATTTATACAACAACTACAGATATAGTTTGTAGATTGAATATGAAAGTCTATAATATCGTAAAGCCAGTGCTCGAAAAGTGTTTCAGAAACCTGGGTTTCCTGAACACACCAGAATACCTTTAGGCCTAACGGTAGAAATACCGTTACAAGCCATGCCTATTATTCAGAAGAAATCCAACGGCCAGTTCGTAGTGACGATTGACAAAGGACTCGCGGAAGCTATGGAACTTGAGTCAGCCGAAGTTGAATGGACTGTCCAGAGTCAGAATACGTTGCAGATGAGTGTTGTTGCTCGTGATGATGATGACTAAGACTGCAGTCGGTTATACTCGTGTCTCCCAAGACTCCGATACCAGTATCTCTGACCAGAAACGCGAGATACGCGACCTCGCAGACGAACAAGGACTCAACCTCCACCACATCTACAATGACGGCGAGCGCTCCTCAGGGTTCAACAACAACCGCCCAGAATACCTTGAAATGCAGACCGCTCTTGAAGATGGAGAAGCCAGTATTCTCATAGTCCGGGACAGAGACCGCCTCTCACGAGACAAGCGAGAACGTTCGATGCTGTTCTATGACCTTGATGAATGGGCTGTGGAATTGTGGACAACCGCCGAAGGCGAACCTGTCGATTTTGATGATGACGAAACCTGGCTCATCGAGATGATTCGTGGATACATGGACGATGTTCAGAAACGACGGGAGATTCAGCAGGCGCGAAAGAAAGTTCGTGAGCGAATCGAGAACGGCTATGACCACGGTCGCCCACCTACAGGCCTCCAATTCGACCAGGAGGGTCAGTATTGGGTTCCTGATGATGAGTTCGAAGTAGTAATGCAGGCACTCAAACTCCGTAATGAAGGACATAGCTACAGCTACATCGCTAATGAAACAGGAATTCCACGAGGGACACTGGCCAATATATTCGACCGGAAAGACCTCTATATCCAAAAAAATCAGAAGTTTGGAAGCATGATTTAGTTGTCCTTGACGTTCGCAACCGCTTCATCGAGTATCTCGTCTATGACCTCCGCGACTGGAAGGTGTTCCTCGAACGCAACAGCAAGCGTCTCGAAATAGCTCTCGGGAAGGCCAGATTGGTCCACTTCATACGTTTTCTTCGTGTAATCTCTCTGATTCCCCTTATTCGATATCCCCTGTTCATCTAGGAGTGGCTCAAGCTGGTCCTGCCACTTTTGACTATTGTACAACCGGTTGAACTCATCTCGAAGGTCTACGTTTGCAGGAGACCGAAGTATGTACGTCAGTTGTCCCTCAGAGAACGACTGTTGCTTGCGGATAAGATGGACGAAGTGTAAGCGGATACCCCTACCACCTCGCGTTTCATTGTGGTCGAGTGTCGGTGCGAGGTCCTCGTTGTCCCGGTACCACCCATCTCGAAAGATACACCCGTATTTTCCGTAATCATCACGGGTATGCCACTCATCGGTCCATATGTCATCATCAACTTGGCTCCGAAATAATTCCGGCCACTCCTCAATCGAACGTTCTCGGAGCGACTCTGCTGCCTCTAATAACTCGTCAATATCGTCGCGATACTCACTGAGCAACTGGACTTTCTCTTTCTGTATCTGCTCGAAATCGTCTTCTTCCATGTTTGTCACCGTGATTATCGTGGACAGGAAATCTTCGAGTTGACTTACGCTTCGCTCGGGGTACTGGCCGTGCGAGAGATTCAGTTCAGTCTGGAACGCCTCGACAACAGCTCGCCACGAAAGGTCTGCAAACCCATCAGCTGATGAGTCGGGCGCGTGCTTTTTCGAGAGGAATAGATAGTATTGCCCGTCTTCAGGGTACTCGGTTTTTTCCTCGTTGCCAATGTGCGTGTCTTCGATGTATCGGTGGGTCTGTCGGTCGCCTTCGGAAGCATCTACTTTCGATTCGATACAGACAAACCACTCGGCAGGAGTGCGAATCAAGATATCGAGGCGGTTGTCCTGTGGCGACGTGACCTCTGTTTCGACCGCGACCTCTTCGATGTCACGGTGGTAGTATTCAATCTCGGTATCCGTTACCTGTCCCGCTTTGTCGAGGAACGCTTTGAGCAGGTCAGCACCGAATCCGTGTGGCTGAGACGGGTCCAGAAAGTACGCTAACAGGATATTCCACTTCTGTTCGGTTCTCGCGGAACCGAGAATCCGGAGCATGGGTTTCGGTGGTTCTGTTACCTCTGGTAGGGCTTCGAGCGAAGTCCGGAGTTCCCGTAATCGGTCTGTCAACTCTTCACCAGTCGCCATACGCACATAGAACTCATGACTACTTGATAAAACATCACTGCTCGTCCGGTTACGCATCGCACAGAAAATGGCGTGTAGTAATCAGACTCCAAGAACGCTTTCGCCGTTAATTTCCATACGTGCAGGTGCTGCTCTAATTTCCTCAATATTCATGCCACCCTGCTCTAATTCAACAGTTCTGTCCCAACCAAATACCTTCTCACGGTCTTGATGACCGAGCAAGTCTTTGCTGGTAACATAGAAACTCAGTGTTGCACTATTGATGCCTTCTGCTGCCAACCGGTCTGTTGCAGCCACCAGCCCAGCTGGTGAGTCTGGTGCAATTTCTGTCACAGGTTCTCCAACAAATCGGACGTTATGTTCGCCCGCTTGTAGCGAGTTTCCGACGCGGCGTTTTGGGTCGCCCTCTTTTCCGACTCTCCGAAGTCTGGTGATAGCACAACCTGATTTTAGTTCCCCTGTGGATTCGAAATCGATGCAGGTCTCAAGCTCAATATCTGTCGCTACGCCATTGCCGAGATTCGATAACCAGACTTCTAGCTTTTTTCCCTCTGTATTATATTTCTGAATCTCGATGTGTGGTTTGTTCTGAAAGCGTAGTTGGCGCGATTGTAGATGAAATTGCCCGAAATACAGTACAACCAGCATCGCTGTTAGAACGACTGAAGCAACACCCTGATTCCGGTTTACAGTGGCACGGAGTGAAGGATACCGCCAAAGAACTACCACGACCCCCAGAATTATTAGAAAGCCAATTACCCACATCCATCGCTGGTATTGAGGTCTCCAATTCATTCTGTGCTATATGATATTACGTTCTGTATTCGACCACACGAACCTGATTCCTCCGTTGGAGGGGCGCGATTATCGTATATCATCGTAGACGCGTCGTACAGGGACTGGTTCGTCGGAATCAGTGAGTCGGGCAACTGTCACTGGTCCCTTATATGTTGGCTCCTGCTTCCTTGAGTTATGGTAATACGCCGCGCTGTTCTCATCTGAATCTTCATTCAGTTCAATCTCAAAATGATACTGCCCACCTCTAGCACCCTCACCCTCCACTCGAATCGTGTCTCCGTCGCGTTCAATAGCCGTAATCTCGTTCGGCTTGGATGTTTCCCCTGCAGCCTCAACGGCATGTTCTCCCACCCAGAGGAGGTTATCACCGACTTCGAGTTCGTCTACCAATTCCGTTAATGACTGGAACTCAACCATGAGAGATACATACAGGTGTTGCAACAAGAAGATGGGGCTGGAACGACAGAGGAGCAGAGTAACACAGAACTGGTGAAACTGAGTTCGTACTACAAAGTTGCTCTGCAACCAAGTGAACAGATTCAGAGGGGTTGGTGTCAGTCGTAGTAACTCATACGCTCCACTACTTCTGCGAAAGCGACATTCTCACGGACGTCGGTAATCTCGACAGTCACACGCTCACCCTGTTCGGTGTCGGGGACGATAACGACGAACCCACGCTCGACACGAGTGATACCGTCACCCTGTTCGCCGATATCTTCGATTTCGACATCTCGGCGTTCGCCCTCTCCGACCGGTGGCGTTTGTGAACCGCTTTTACGCTTTGGTTCGGTAGCTGGCCCGACGGTCTCGCTGTTTGACGTCGGCGGCAAGAGCGCCACTCGATACGTCTCGTCTTGCTGGACATCGCCAAGCTGAATCTCCTGGTCCGGCACCTCAATAACGTACGACCCATCCTGTTCACGAATCTGGGCAGAAAACAGACATCGAAGTTGGTCTGATATCTCCATTGATATGCTTCTTAGAAGAGATACGAGAGGCAGAACACTTGATTCTGCCGTCTAACCGCGGTCTGTATCGGGCGCAGGGAGTTCTAACGCTCGGCTATCACTCCGGACTAACTACGTCCTCGCAGCTGGGGCACTCAGCCCAAATCCCGGTCGTTCCATTGTCTTTCTCGTATTCGACGAGCAACCACGCCCTCGAAATGCGCTCGCCACAGTCTGGACAGCGACCGAGTGACGCGTCACTGGTCATGCAAAGGGGGAGGGAGCGTGTGACATTTCCCTCCATCCAGAATTTCGCCACCGTTGAATGTAAGCCTTCGGAGAGTGAGTACATTCAAAACAACTATTAATCGTCCCAGGCCCACCCCGAGTCATGGTCGAGATGTTCTATTTCTAAAAATCGCCATATTGCGTTGGGTTGAAGAATGTCTTCACTTTGAATCTGTACCCGGATAATGTCTCCCGGGTTCAATTCACTGATTATTTGTTCCATTTCCTCATCATAGGCTCTATGCTCAGTTTCTACTGAGACGAACCCTCCGCCGTCTGGACGAATTAAGTCAATGTCCTCATCATTTATACTCATTACTGCAAACATACTTTCTTGTATTTGAGCCATCTGATTATGATAAAATACTTTCACTGAAGAGTGTTTTGTGAGTATTCATGGTAGTTAGACCAAGAGAGCTCCCAGGCAGAGAGGTGGTCCAATCTCTACATCAATTTGAATGGCGCTATCAAACCCTGGAGCAGGACCGACAAAAGCTAGTGGAACTTCAGGACCCCGTTTCTGACGATTCTCCCACACAACACCGGTTTACTAACCGCGAGCGATTACATGAGGCAGAACGACAATTACATCACTTCCTTTCTGGATATTATACTTTTAAATGCTTAGTAACTACACTTGCCCAGTCTGCCCCCGACCCAGAATGCACAGGTCGTCTTAAGCACCAGAGAGATATATTTGCTGACAAACCGGATTCGCGGGTAATCTTAGGGATGAGACATTACGTTCAGCATCACAACGTGCTCCCAGTATTAGTTAAAAATTCCGCACTTTCCACTGATTTTCCAAAATATGCCATCAATGCTAAGGAACTTCGAATGAGGGATAGTAGCTATCGAGTTCCTCAGATGGTCATTGACGTGAGTGAGTATGATGATGGCTACAATTATTTCTATGAGCATGTCGATAATATCTGTGTATACCCCTTCCAGATTATTTCTGGCAATTGGCCCGAGGTGGAGGAGCTCCGAAACCAGGTATATGAGATTGTGAGGACAACTTTAGGTGAAGAACTGTCTGAGTACATGGAACAACTTCGAGAGCTAAAACAAGTCCGTGAAGAACTTCAGAATGAACACGACTTTGTTGATGAGATGCTCCAAGAAATGGAAGGCGAAGGAGTACTACCAAGTATAAGAGAATTGTTCCCACCAGAGATTTACGAGCAGATAGACGAAGAATGACCGTGCGATAGTCTTCTTTTCCACACCTGTGGAATTTTTTAAAGGAGAAGAATCCCCATTTACTCATCATCAACCCGCGATGGTTAATAATTTAAACATAATTAAATAACTGCCCTCAGGTTCTATCTTTCCTTCTGGTCAGATTTGGTATACAAGTATGAAAGCTGCACTGAGATTTTGGAGAGCCGCTTGCGTGGTACTACGACCGACTGGCACACCACCACTTGTGGTGTGATTTTGCCCAAGTGCGACAAACTTAATTGATTGAGTATATTATCATAAATAGAGTAATGTACGACCTCACTGGCTTCCAGCGCGACCTCCTGTACGCCATTGCTGGGCAAACTGAACCGCACGGTCTCGCCATCAAAGAAGAACTCGAAGACTACTACGAGAAGGAAATTCATCACGGACGGCTGTACCCGAATCTCGACACGCTAGTGGACAAGGGACTCGTCGAGAAGGGACAGAAAGACCGACGAACGAATGTCTACTCGATAACCCGGCGCGGTCAGCGTGAAATCGAAGCCCGGCGTGAGTGGGAGAATCTATACGTCGCGGAAGACGAGCTGCCGGCGTAATCTGACTGTCGGGAACAGTTCTCGCCAACGAACATTTTATTCTCTCCTCCCCTACCCGTTCGCATGAGTTTCAACGCGACCTGGCACAACCTGCTGGAAAATGTCGAGGAACTCCCTCAGGACGCGACGCTTGTCACCCCACTCTCACGCAAGGCGTTCGGGGTTACAGACGTCCAGGAGCACCGCGTCCTTATCCAATATCGAGACGACGAAGAAACCATTCCACTTCAGCGAGACCAGTTCGAGACACTGTTCCGCCGCATCGAAGACGCACAGGGCGAATTTGAGTTGGACCGTCTACCACCGAACGCGGAACCGTACGCGACCGTATTGAGTCTCCATCCACGCTACGAGGTGGACGACCGCGAAGGGACGCTCACCGAAAGCGAGACACCGACAGGCTCGCCGCTGGTGGAAGCCCACGGAGACATCGACGACCTCGACGAAGGGCGTGAGGAACCCGACGTGGCAGTCTACAGTGATGCTCTATTACTCATCGACGCTCTCGAACGCCATGATGTAACCACGCTGGAAGACGTAGAGACGCCAGGGCTGGTCAACCTCTATACGCTCCTCTCGGACGTACAGCGGAACGCCAACGACCTTCGTCAGGACGTGCGTAGTGTCCTGCTCGACCGGCTACATCACGACCAGCCTGTCAGTGGACAGTTCGGCTCCGTCCAACGAACGAGTCGGCGTAATCGGTCGCTCAAAGACGACGAGATAGTGCTGAACGCTCTGGAAGCCGCCGGTATCGACCGCGAGCGTGTGACGACCGTGGACTCCAACAAGGTGGACGACGCCCTCGAAGTGACAGAACTCTCTGAGACGGACGTGTACGAGGTTGAAGAGAGCGAGTACGTCCGCAAAGCCGAGGTAGACGAAGACGAGAAGGAAACACGTTTGCAGGGTCTCAAGGACCGTCTTGCAGAGACTGAGGGTGACGAAGCCGAGGAACTCCGAGAGGAAATTGAGGAACTTGAATCTCGCATCGAGGAGTTGACTGAGTTCAGGTCTGGATGGTCATTTCACACTCAAACTGGTGCCGAATAGCAATAGTAAGAGAGTGTCATGGAACGATTACCATTCTAAAGAGCAGGGTGAACGCTGAGGTGGAATTGAGTTCAGCGACTCTGCAGATAATTCTTCGGTAGAGATATTCTTCAATGTCGCGGAGACCGAGACGTCAGCGTTGTGTGAAAACCCTACTATTACACTATCTTCTCCCTCATCAATCCCAATTACCTCTCCAAACCTGTGTAGTTATCATTAATCCTCTATCAAGAGGCGCAACATATCTTCTATACTTTCTCAACTTCGCTAATTCTCGCTGTTCTTGTCTTTCATCAGGATGACCTTTTTCAACGGGGCTGATAAAACTACCAATATGGGATTATCATTCGATTTGGTTCCGTTCACAAAGCGAGAGATACCTCCAGACGCTCGGGTATATTCACATCTTCCTGAGTCCTTCCGAGAGCGATTTATTCGCATTTGCCAGCCGTATATGACCGATGGACGTGTCCAAGATATCTACCAAGAGTTCTTCACTGAGTTCGCTTACGATATCGAATATTTTGACGTATATAACGACGGTTCAATGAGTGGAGCGGTCAATTCACACAGAGAATTCATTCAGGAAGGCGAAGATGAGCGAGTCATTGACTACATTGAATATGTCCTGAATCACCTCGCTGAAAACGTCATTACAGAAGATATAATGATATTTGACAATAGAATCAGGCGGGCATTTCAGGAAGAACGGGTTCTATTCCGACTGCGACCTGAACGGAGAGTTATTGAATCACAAGCTTCGCGCCAACAGGGGTATTTTGTAGCAAATGAGCCGTATCATTTGGAATATCTCGGCAATGAACCGATGGTCCAAGCAGATAATGACGTTCAGGTCTTGAAAGAGTCTCCCCGCTGGCGAGAGGCAATCAACCACTACAACAAAGCGTGGGACTACTACCAAGATGGGCAATTTAACTCAACCATCCCCGAGGAACTCGCTAAATCCGTAGAATCCGTCACCTATACCATTTGTAAGGATGAGCATGAGTGGGTTGATGATGGAGCTGGTCTCGGTCGGTGTCTCGACGAGATGAAAAATAAAGGGCTGTTTAAACCAAACAATGAACTCTACCCCGAAGCTGAGAGAATATTCACCGGTCTCAAACTCTCTGCACAGAAAGCGGGTGGGGATAAGCACCGACACGAGGACGTGAATCACCACTACACGCTCTTGTTACTCCATCAGACTGCGGCCTTCCTTTCCTATGTGATGAACCGCTACGATGAACAGTATACATAATTGACTGAATTCAGTGAATAAGGGACAGGACGAACGGGTATGAGAATCGTTGTATGACATCCTCTGGCCAACCCCGTATATGCTACAACAATAGCCTGTGTTGAGTACACCCTGATGTCCGTAATAGGGTCGTGAACGTTTCTCCGAAACGCTGATGCTTTCCCCATCATTCACTGCACGCGCGGGTGCCGCTCTTACCTCAGAGCTAGTCCAAGAAATAGAGGTAGAACCGGGAGAGACAGACAGAGAGTCACGTGAATCAATATTCCCAGCGCCAGTATTCTTTTAACATCACTGACGTTTAGTTAAATATGCCCGACAAGAGTGAAAAAGTCGAAGCACTACGTACCGCTGTTGTACTGGTGAGAGGACAACAGCGGAGAATGGAACAACAGGAGTGTTTTGAGGATAATGAGTTCGTCCAGCAGGAATACAATGAACTTGAACATCATTTTTCAACACTCCTCAAAATGGAAAACAACCTCAGTGAGTCTCTGACTGACAATGAAGACTGAAAATATTTCAAAGAAAGAAGCGATGGCAAGCGCAATTTCAGCCGTCCATAAAGACCGGATTGAGGCGAAGAAAAAACTGGATGATGATGAAGTAGTAGAACTCAAGAAAGAGCACTTACGCCAGTTTGTGTCGCGGATGGACGAGGTACATGATGTTCTCTTAGAGATTTCAGAGGAAGACCTCGGAATCGAATTCGAAGAAACGGATTGAAACTGTGTACTATCCATATAGGAGAGATGGCTGATATTACAACGGTAAATGTCAGCAATTCTGTCTCGGATATACTGTGGGAAAACATACCTGTCTGATGATAAGGTGCCATTCGGGTGTGTATGAAGAATCAACGGCCCGGAAACAGTGGCTGACTTCGGGGGGGAGGTCAACCACCTTGGAGCTTCGGGCAGGCCGAGCCGTTGAATCGTGTATGCACCCACCGGGGTGGCTGGCGTTGTCTACCTGTCACGAGACCACTCAACGAGGGGTTCGGGAGCGGTCTCGTTGACGGACTAGGGGAGCCGAGACGACGGGATGCCCACACCCACGATGGACGCGACTCCTTGTGTGTCGTTCACACACTTAAATATTATGACTCTCCCCATATAGGCGGTTCACATACCCGTTTTTCACTTCCCCGATTCGTTCAGGAGATGCAGTTCGCGTCAGTTCTCGTTATTTGGGTCGGTCACGTAGTAGGTGACAGCCATTCCAACGCCGATTGGGACTGCCCATCTCACCAGTTCTTCGAATATTAGAGACCCAACAGCAAACACGCACACAGCGGAGATGAGACCCATGAAAAAAGCATAGGACACACGAGATAGACTCCGCACTCGGTTATCTAACCGACGGTATAACTGATTCTCCATACGCTTTACCATCGGTTACAGTAACATATGACTTTCCGCTAGATGTGTACGCGTACTGAGTGAGAGATTCACCTCTTCGGTCTTGAAATCAACCGCGTTATGAATTTCTATGACAACCGATGTGTCTCACAACCAGAGACCCGACTGGAGCATCTAATAACCAGGCGTATCATTGGGATGTATGGACTGGGCCTTCAGAATCCGGAAAGATGTCCCATCTTGGGTAATGAAACTCGTACTGATTGTTTCAATCCTGCTGATTGCCGGTCTCCAGTATTTTAATGTTATCTGAGGATGTTATGACGGTCCCCACGTCGGTGTAATTGGGTTGTTTGTTCGGCGGGGCTCTATAATGGAGGTTTTCACTTCTACTATCTCCACACGCTATTGTCGCTTCCCGACTGCTGGACTCCAGACCCAACTACAGGTCTTGTGGCATCACAGTCGTCCGGTCGTTTGCCTGGGCTCGACGGACAGCTTCTTCCAATACCTCTTCAATTTCGTCATCCAGAGCCTCGTAGAGGTCTGCCGATACCTGCATTTCACCCAGTGCTTCTTGCACGTTCGATTTGAAAATCAGGTCTGACATACAGGCAGCAATGTGACGTGAGATGGTTAAATTCTATCGGATACAGGCCTGTACGTGTCCTATATACACTCACATAAGTGGGTTTCAGAGTGTGAGGTCTGTTATCTCCCTCTCACCCGATATACTGGCTCTGGCGAACCTTCCTGGACCGGTACTTCTGCGAGTGAAAGTAATCGTTGGAGAAGTGCCATTCTGTTTCAACGGTAATCAAATAAATCAATGTGCGCGGATACTAGTCTGGGTATATGCCCTCCATCACGCGCCGCCATCTTATTGCTGGCAGTGCTGCCGTCGCCGCTGGCGGATACGGGAGCTATCGATTGGTCACTGGAGCACCTGCCGCTGATTTCGAGTCGTGGACGCCTGAGCAGGGAACCTGGCCCCTCAAACGATACGACACCGCAAACACTGCGCACAATCCACATGCCAGCCCCCCACGTGAGGCACCCGAAACGCAGGAACTCGGCTCTCTTCCGTTCGATAGCGCGGACCCAGCCTACTTCATCCCGCTCGCGGGACCTGACCGCCTTGCAGTGTTCGGTGACCGGCTGGCCGCGTGCGCCGATGGCGAAATGACTTCCTTCGGAGAGAGTGAGGCCTACTTCGCCGGGTTCAGCCCAGATGGCCGTCTTCACGCGACCAGCGAGAGTGGAACAGATACGACCCTTGTGGGGTACGATGGAGACCAAGAGGCGTATCGGTACCCCGTCCCTGGTCATACGGAAGGGCTGACTATTGGACGAGAGGGGGTCTACGTCGGCACTCTCAATAACGGTATATTTGCGTACGAACCTGACAGCGGGCGGGACTGGGTAGTTGGAGGGGAGACATGCGCACTGACGGACGGTCGCCTCTACACCGCAGGAGGGCACGACGGAACACTCGCTTATCGAGAACGACCATCTCCTGGGCAATGGGTATCCGCCGGTCCCAAACGCATGTGGACAGCTCCAAGCGTCCGAGGTGACAGCAACCCGCCCGCAATCGCCGACGGCCGGGTAGTCGTCGGGACGTACGGATTGGACCGAAGCGAGCTTGCAGCCTTCGACGCCGAAACTGGTGAACAGCTCTGGGAACCCAAGTCGTTCGCTGAGGGCGGCGCAGCTGATGTCTCCACCCCCGCTGTCACAGCACGGGATGGCTATGTCGCCGCCGGCATCGACGGCCTCAATACAGGATTTGTCGCCCGGTATAATCTTGCATCCGGTGACCAAGTGTGGCGCGACGATACTGGCTGGTACGCCTACGACCCGGTTCTCGCAGAGAATACACTTGTCGTGGCCGGCGACGTTCGCACTGGCTCGCAAGCACCCGCGACGACAGTTCGGGCGTACGATACCGAGTCCGGTGATGAACTATGGACGGTCACGTTCTCCGGCGACGGGGGGACGAACCTTGCACTCGTCGGGGAACGGGTGTTGGCGACCGCGGGATTGTCGCTGTACGAACTTGTGTAGACGACCGTTTTGGAATGAATCAGGGTAACATCTCAGTCGAATACCCACCGGTTATTGGGTGATACATCCCGACGGTCATCATGACTGTCAACCCCAGAAACCCTGACGCTTTGAGTGGTTTCGTCATGAATACGAGTTAGTCCCCAACAGGAGGTACCTTAATTATTGGTGGGGCTGAGAATATTTCCGGAAGAAGGCGAATCGATTCACAGTTTGAGACTCTCCTCGATAACGACAGGGTACCTACTGAGCAACTTCGTTGGTGCAATTGCGTATCCCAAACGAGAGAATGCGCCGAGAGGTATCGGATGTAGCGCGGACGCGGGTCGATTGGCGTCGTCTACGCCAGCGCAATCCCGGCACCGACGGCGACACTCATCAGCGCGAGGCCGACGAGCGCGATAGTTGTCCGGTCGTGGTGTCCGTCAAGGTCGTCGTCGGAGTCGAACCCACTGAGGCCGGTCAGAACGCCGAGACCGACAGCGACCGCGGACAGGCCGCCAGCGAGCGCCAGCGTCGTCCAGATTTCGAGTCCGTGCTGTGCGATTTCTCGACCAGCCGTCCCGGCGAGGAGGACGCCGGTTGCTATCGGGGCCGCGGCTGTCGCTTTGTTGGAGGGCATCGGTTAGAATTCCGACGCGATTCTGAAAACTGTGGCGATGCCGTTCCGCGCTCGGTGGTCAACACAGCAGGCAAATCCTTCGCTTACTCTGAGATTCGAGTGTACAAAGCACCAGTGATGACGGCACCAATCAAAATTCCACCAATCCATCGGACGACGCTACCATAAGAAAGCAGTGGCAGCGCAACGAGTGAAATGAACGCCAGTGATAGTCGGACTAATTCGGTTCCTTCGACGGCGATATACACCGTTCCAGCGGTTACGAGTCCGATTCCTAAAGCAGCGAGCAGTGAAGTGAACCCGAACGAATCTCGGAATGTGAGGCCGACAATAGCAAACACGAGACCAACAAAGACGATGCTTGACTCGGGGAGCGTGGGTGTATTGCTGTTCTTTTGGAGGGCATCCATGGAATATATCTCCAGCCCGGAACGACTTAATTGTCTGCCGTTCAGTTCGCCTTTTGTATTCATCAAACCCAATCTTGGCAATACTCCGTCATATAGCTCTGTTTCACTGTGTTAGGGAATAGCCATCGATAGTCTGCCTTCATTCAGCAGTGATGTCCTCTACCAGCCGACACTCAAGACACTCCGTGACAATTAGTACGATATGACCTACACACTCACAATCGTTATCGAATCATACGAGTTCAGTGGGGAATTCTACCTCGTCGGTAACGGGTATGACACAGGCGAACAAGTGCTGAGACACGTGGCAAGTGACCATATCTTGGCGATGAAGCAACGTCCGCATGTCGCCGAATACTTGCTTGAAACACTGCAAGATGGTAAAAACGCGAGCAAGTCCGACTACAAGCGGGCAGACCCAGATGTTGCCTGCGGACTTCATTTTGATGTTGACCACCACCAGTTCCGTTTCTGGTTTGGCGACCATACGGTTGAGATTGGGAGACAGCCGACCAAAAGCGAACTTCGCTCCATTGCTGAAGACCTCCCAGTGTAGCTATCCTGTCCGCGTATCTGCCCCAGCAAGGACAAGTATCTCCTATGCCGTAGTCGAATCGAATGCGTATCGCCTTCGATGATGGAACGCTTCTGCTCGAAGACGCCCCCGATACTGTTCCCTACGCTGAATGGGATGACCGCGTTGACGAGTATCGAGCGCAGGCGCACCACTATCGAGACCTCCTCGCCTGGGCAGGAGATGCCAGCAGTGGGCAGGCGACCCTTCCTGAATCTACAGCGAGAGTCGAATCAGTCGAAAACGAGGCCCGCGCCTATAGCGACCTCCACCTTTCGCCTGCTGTCGCTATCGAACCGCGGGATTACCAGCAGGCCGCGTTAGCAGCCTGGAACGACCACGGTCGTCGCGGCACCGTCATACTCCCAACCGGGAGCGGGAAAACGTTCCTCGCCGTGCAAGCCATCGCCGACGCGGGTGTGAGTACGCTGGTTGTCGTCCCCACAATCGACCTGATGAACCAGTGGCATTCCACGCTCACGAACGCCTTCGGCGACCAACTTCTCGATGACGTTGGCGTCCTCGGTGGTGGTAGCCACAACGTGACCGATATCACGGTGACGACCTACGACAGCGCCTATCGGTACATCAACGAGTACGGTGACCAATTTGGAATGCTCGTTGTAGACGAGGTACACCACCTGCCAGCGCCAACCTACCAGCAAATCCCCGAGATGACTATTGCCCCGTCGCGGCTCGGTCTCACCGCCACGTACGAACGTGCTGACGGGCAACACGAAGTACTGGAGGAATTGCTTGGCCCGGTTGTCTACGAGGAGGATGTTGACGAGCTTGCGGGCGAGTATCTGAGCGAGTACGAGACGATACATCTTAAAGTCGAACTCACTGCCGAGGAACGCACGCAGTACGACGAAGAATACCAGATATACCGCGACTACGTGGACACGCACGACTTCGATATCTGGAAGGAGGACGGGTATCAGGAATTCCTCAGACGGTCTTCGTACGACCCACAGGGCCGGCGAGCGCTCGTCGCAAAACAACGCGCCGAGGAGATAGCACGTACGGCCGAAAAGAAACTCGACACGCTGGACAACCTGCTCAAACGCCACTACGACGACCGCACCATCATCTTCACCGCGAACAACGACTTCGCCTACGAAATCTCTCAGGAATTCGTCGTCCCGTGTATCACTCATCAAACCGAGACCGACGAGCGCACCGAGATACTAGAGCGGTTCCGCACGGGTGAGTACTCTATGCTCGTCACGTCCCAGGTCCTCGACGAGGGTATCGACGTCCCTGCCGCGAATGTCGGCATCATTCTTTCGGGTAGCGCCTCGAAACGCCAGTACGCCCAACGATTAGGTCGTATTCTTCGCCCAACAGACGACCGCCAACCTGCCCGTCTGTACGAAATCATCACCGAGGACACGAAAGAGCAGTACGTGTCATCACAGCGCCGCCAGGGAGTGACCGAGAGTGCTGACAGCTGACCTCGCTCGTTCGCGCACGCGAGATGGCACGGTGCAGCCCTTGTTCATCGATGCTGGCCAAGAACGGTATCGAGAAACCGCGAAAGAACTCATCCAGATATTCGAGAACCATCTGGGGGAACCGAAAGGTGACCTGGAAGAGACGATTGACCAGCTCACCGTCGCGGACACCGATTACAAAATCGTCCAGGGGTTGGCGAAACTGCTGAAAGACGAGTGTGAATTCGAGACGGTCGCCGCGACCGACCCGCGAAAGATTCGTCAGCAGCTGTTCGAGAAGGCCAACGATTCGTACCCGATTGTCCGACAGCCCACGCTCGGAGAAGATTCCCAAAAAGTAGATGTCTATGGTCCAGTTGCCGATAGCCTGGGAATCTCACTGGAAGAGTGCTATCGCGGGATGTACGCAGACCTCGAAGAGAACAAACGCCTCGTTCGGTTTGGAGACCGTGTTTCCGATGAATACGAGGGGACGGATGGCTCATCAACGACGACGCGACTGACTGGAGATAGTGAGGAGATGTACGCCGAGGACACCATCACGGTGGGCTGGCTCCTGACCCGATACAATCTCGCACTGGCGCAAGCGGTTCTGTATGATGCGACCGAGATGCGGGTACGAGTCTGGGACTCATTTGGGACGATATTTAGCTATGTCAAACTGTTCGGGCTGATGCATCGTATCTACCCAATTGACGACGAAGGGAACCGAGTGGCAAGTACGGACACCGCTGAGGGGTACGAAGCGATACTGGACGGAGCTGCATCGCTGTTCTCCAAGTCACGAAAGTACGGTATCCGCATGGCCAATTTCCTACCTGCCTTGCCACTATGCGGCCGCTGGGAGATGGAAGCAGATATTCTCGATGATGAGGGTCGCTCGACCAATACCACACTTTCGTTCGACCTCGACCACACGGACGGACTCTCGTCTCACTACACCGCTCAGAGTGACTTCGACAGTGACGTAGAGCGGACACTCGCTCAGAAGTGGGACCGAGCAAACACGGACTGGGAACTGGTACGCGAAGATGACGTTCTGGACTTGGGAGCGGAGGTAATGATTCCCGACTTCGCACTCGAACATCCTGACGGGCGGCGGGCAATTCTAGAAATCGTCGGGTTCTGGACTCCCGAGTATCTTGATGAGAAGTTGGGGAAGATACGTGAGGCAGACCTTGACCACCTCATAGTAGCAGTCTCTGAGCGATTAGACTGTTCAGCAGACGACTTCGAGAGCACGAGTGACCATCTCCTGTGGTTCAAATCTGGTGTCCATGTCTACGACCTCGTGGAGTTGGCGGAAACTCATGCGGTTACGGCAAATGAATCTGGGTAAGTGACGGGTCCTTGTCTTCACTTTCAGCGATATTCGAACTAAATCTATCTACTCTTTTCCACCGATACTCTCAGTCACTTTCCCTCTCTCCTTCATCTCCTCCAAATGAGATGACGGATAACAATTCACATGCTCTCCACCTGCTACAGGACCAGCACCCGTCTCCAACACCACACCCATGTCCGTGAGCCAAGCTTCCGTGGTAGTATTCAAGTACTCAACTTCACCTACATACTCTAACCATCCTCTCTCTGAAGCGACTTTGTACACTTCATCTATCGTATGACCATAATCCCCTCCAAAATTTTCTTTGACAAAAATTGAAGTATTAGAACCATCTAACTTTGCCTGCAACATCTTTGCTTTGACATACGATTCCCATTCACCACGTGTTAACTCAATATCATTCACCATTGCAACCAGTATATTAAAAAATAATACTATATAAAACATTGGAATCTCAGAGATTACTAAAAATTAAGTGTGAAAAGTAATTTGGAAACTTGGTACTGAGGTCGTGTCGCAGACCACACAGTAGGTATAGAGCATCGGGTATTTGACTTTGAAGAGTACGAAGAACAGTATGAAAATGACACAGGTACGAATGATTTCTCTAACGTAATGACGAGCGTGGAAAGAATACTTCGAAGTAGCTAGAAGGTCCTATTCCTCGCTTCCTTCTGAGTCGTCTTCTTCGTCATCCGCACCACCATGCGTTCCCAGTTCGTTGTCGAGGTCGATAACAACAAGCTCAGTATTATCGATAGTCTCTCTTTCTGGGGAGTACTGTGTCGTGATATCCGGTTTCAAATCATATTTCTTTAGTTCAGACAAGGGCGTCACCGCACCACCCGAATCACTTCTCGTGAGCGTATACGTTTCCTCACTTTCTTCCTCAACACCTCGCAAACCAAGTTTATTATTTTCCTCGTCAAAATATAGAATTACATATTCATCGTCCTCGTCAAAATACTCTTCAAGAGCCGGTTGGTTTATTCCTATACTCCCGGTTTTCCGAAGACTAATTTTTGGCGGTGCTGGTCCACGACCACGGCTTGAGCCTGAAAGCTTTTTGAATGTCATTGCTTCACTCTAACAAAAATAGCAAACTCTAATAAAAGTTTTCTAATTCCATGCCTTAATCGTATAGTAAAATATTAAATAATCGTCATGTAAAAATCGAGGGTTTTTATATACCATAACCAAATTTTCAAACGTGGACATGAAAAATCAAACTAAAAGCGAAACAGTTGAGGAACAAAAAGAACAGCTATTCAACGAATACAGAGATATATTGATGCAATTTGCAAAATCAGAATTCACTGTATCAGCAGCAACGTTCGCTGATGGAGACTGGTTCATCCAAATTCGAGATGGGGGTGTAGAGTATGCAATTGCACGAGACCGTGACAATGACGCAATTGACGCACGTGTAGCTGCCGAAGATATGCCGTACTCTATCTACTGCGATTCAGTGGACACAGCAAAAAATCACCTCCTTGCTCAACTGAACTGGAGTCGGTGAATATGGACCTGAAAGAAACACTGGAAAATCAAATCGAGGGACGTGTGGTCCACAATCGATGTGACTCTTGTGAAGAAACTGTCCCCGAAGGGGGCACAATATACTTCAATGTCGTATACACGAAAGTATCTGGTAGAGAAAAACCAGGAAAGTCAATATATGCTGCGTCCTGGGAAATACTGAGAAATAACTTTGGATGGTGTGCAGACTGTTACGATGAAATACCCCCTGATATCACTGGCGAAAAATCTTGGTTATGTGAATGTACGCTTTCAAAGAATACTTTATATCCCGTAATCATAGAGGCGAAAATAGTTGAATAAAGCATAGACAACAGATTCAAACCACTATAAATAAGTCGATTTAATATAGGTGATGAAACCTCATCTAAAGAAGGTTCGTCTCGTCACGCGTGAGGGACACCCGTCCGCGACCCCATTGCAGGTTTAGGTATGACAGCACTCGCGGCTACGGGAGAGGGGAGGGACTGTATCTACATTGAGCGTGACAACGATTATTTCGATATATTCTCAGAGCGAGTGTCAGTATACAACACCCAGGAAGAGTTGGGTGTAGACATAGTAGACAAGCAGAATGAGCCGACGTGGGAGAAGTGGGAACGTGATTCCACAGTCAAATCGGGAAGCGACTCAGGCTCAGACTCAAACTGGGAAAAGTGGACGCGCTAGCCGCTCTTATGCAGTACTGGGTTGAATGCCTGTGATTTCGAATCGTACACCAGCACCAGGGGTGTCACTGAGAGAGATGTCCCAGCCATGGGCCTCAACAATATCTTGGACAATTGAGAGTCCGAACCCAGTCCCATCCTCGTCGGTTGTATAGCCGCGTTCGAAGATTTTCTCTCGCTGGTCGCTGGGTATTCCGCTCCCGTTGTCTTCGATATACAGACCGATTGACTCCCTATCTCCTTCGAAGTCGTCCTCCAAATTGAACGTGCCAACACGTACTGTCACTGGCGACTCATTGTGCTCGTGCGCGTTCCGAAATAGGTTCTCGAAGACGTGGAGTAATCTGTCTCGGTCGGCTTCGACGCGTAGGTCATTGGAAATCTCTATCTCGAAGGTTGACTCATCAGTATCTACGTGGTCCCTAGCTTCACGGGCGATTTCCGCGAGTGGCACCGAGTCCGGAGTTTCGACGGTCTCGCCGGCTTGGGCTAACGTCAACACGTCTTCGATGATTGACTCCATCCGCTGGAGGTTCCGCTGGATTGTTTCAAACTGGTCGGGCGGTACTTCGTCTCGGACGAGTTCGAGGCGACCTTTGACTACCGTCAGGGGGTTCCGGAGGTCGTGCGAGACGACGCTAGCGAATTCGTCAAGTCGTTCGTTCTGACGCTGGAGACGGTCCTTCTGCCGTTTTTCTGCGGTGATGTCCCGAAGTACAACGGTCTGACCTGTCGCTCCCCGTCCGTAATCAATCTGGGACGACTGGTAGGCATAGTAGTGTTTGGTACCGTTAACGTGTGTGACAATATTCTCAAGGTCACGTTCGTCAAATATTGGTTCTAACTCCGGGTTCAGGTCTCTGAGACGGTCCTCTTCCATCCCGACCTCAAGGTCGAAAACACGTTGAGCAGCTGGGTTGATATCCGTGAGGGTGTACTCAGAGTCGAAATTCAACATCGGGTCATCGATATCTCTGATGGCCTGGTCCCACGCAAATCGATTGAGACTGAATAGCTGGGGCTTGGAATCTTCTCTGAGCGAAAGGAAGAAGAGTGAACCCATTAGCGCGAATCCATACGCTGAAACATCAACCGGCATGAGTCCAAGATTGAGATTGTAGACTACCGTGATTCCCACCGGAATGCTCATCGCCGCGATTATCACACAGATTTGAATTAGGCTCTTGCCCAATCCAGTGAAACAGCGTGAGAATCACGGCATCCCGCCGGTAATGCGTGAGTATGCCATCTCAAACCGCATTCGGCGGGATGCTTCGGGATATTGTTGATCTCGGGTCAATAG
>Ga0207772_100053_pt1 | contig 142323 bp, 165 predicted proteins | sample A23M3SouthBayCA_2_FD_187750 | JGI IMG/M metagenome (GOLD analysis project Ga0207772, IMG submission 187750) | Aerobic enrichment media microbial communities from Eden Landing Ponds, California, USA - A23 M3 (2) (SPAdes) | ecosystem: Environmental > Aquatic > Marine > Unclassified | place... | reverse complement strand
AGTGAGTCTATCGGCGTCCTGTCGAGCGTAGCGAGACAGGGCTCATCGGATGAGCAGCGCGAATCCGATGGCGTCCCGACGAGCATGGCGAGTCGGGGCCCGGGAGACGAGTGCAGCGAGTCTCCCGGCGTCCACGGGAACGGAGTGAGCGTGGGCTCGATAGACGAACGGAGTGAGTCTATCGGCGTTCGACGTGGCCGGTGCCGGCGAACGTCGGTAAAAAGTTACAACCACCACTATGAGAGGCGGTCACCGAGCGGGTCGTCGTCGCCATCGACTTCGAACGACGACACGCCTTCGTCGGCGAGGGTCAGGTCGTCGTCTTCGTCGTCTTCGTCGTCTTCGGGAGTGGCGCCGTCGTCGTCGCCCGTTTCGTCCGGCTCCGGGTCGGTAAAGTTCGGTTCGTCCTGCGCGAACAGATCGTCCGAGCCGTCGTCGTCAGGCAGGTCGACAGCGTCCGTCGGCTCGCTGGCGGCGGGTTCGGTCTGGCCGACGTCCGTCGTCTCGCGTTCCGTCTCGATGCCGTTTCCGTCGGAGGCGCTCTGGACGTCGTCCCACGTCCTGACGGCGTCGTCGGAGCTGGAGTCGGCGTCCGCCGCACCGACTGGCTCGTCCGTAGCAGTCTCGGCCCTCCTGTCGGGAGCCGGGTCCTCCGCCGGCTCGGACGACTGTTCGAACTCGGCCGGGTCCGGCGGCGTCCACTCGGCGCGGTCCTGATCCGCCGTCTCCGACACGGCGTCGCCGGTATCGTCGCCGGGGCTCCCAGAGTCAGTGGACGCCGCCGGTTCCTCGACGTCTCCGGCCTGGGTGCCGGTGGCGTACTTCGAGTCCGTCCAGTCGTCGGCGGCCGAGGATTCGTCCACGAAGTCGTCGGCGTAGGGATGGCTCTCGACGTCAGTCCGGGACGGTGACGGTCCGGCACCGTCCATCGCCTGTTGGTCCGGTCCCTCGGCACCGGACGGCGGTCCCCCGTCGGGCTGTCCGGCAGACGGCGCCGGCTCGCTCGTCGGTGGTTCCGGTGGGTCCCGGTGGGCCGCGTCGTCTACCGGGCGATCCGTCGCCGGTTCCCCGGTCACGGTCCCCGTGGTGTCTTCGCCGTCGAGCGGCGTTTCGTCCGCCTCGGGGGCCGCCGCGGGCTGGTCGGCGTCGGGAGACTCGTCGTCCGCCGCCGCTTCGTCCGCGTCGACGTCGCCCTCGCCCTCGATCGAGGTGTCAGTCACCGTCGTTCCAGTCGTCGACGCGACGGCGACGGCCGCCGCGTCCGCGAGCAGTTTGTGCACGAGGCCGAACAGCCCCGACAGGCCGACGACGACACCGAGCAATGCGAGTAGCGCACCCGCGATGGCGCTTCCCGTCGCGAGAGACGCGAGTGACGGAGCCGCCAGATTCAGGCCGCCGGTCGCCGCGACCGCGACGCCGGCGACGACGAAAACGCCGGCCAACACGACGACGGCGACGAGATATCCCAGAAATTTGGCCCCGTACTTGAACACGCCGGGGAGCCCTACAGCTACCATGTCTGTGACAATCATCAACGTCGGTCAAATATGTTACGCCCGCTCGACCGACTTACCGCGTCTCGATGGTCGTTCCCGGCGACTCGCCCGCGACGAAGGCGTCCAGGGCGTCGGGAGCGAAAATCTGGGCCGGGACCCCCAAGTCAAGTAGAGCGCCGACCTTGCCCGCCATCCCGCCGGTGACGTCCGTCGCCTCACTCGCACCGAGGAGATCGGCCACCTCGTCGAAGGCCCCGATCCGGTCGACGACGGCGTCGTCACCGTCCAGCACGCCGGGTACGGTCGAACAGACGCCGACGCGGGTCGCTCCCACTGCAGGCGCGAGTTCGACGACGAGTTCGTCCCCCGACAGGACGGTGACGCCCTCGCCGGCGTGGACGACGCCGTCGCCGTGGAGGACCGGGACGAACTCCTCGTCGAGCATGCCCGTGATCTGCGCCGTCGGGAGTGAGAGTTGGCCGTCGTTGTCCCTGGACGCGGCCGAGAGCGGGTGGACGGGCAACGCCGGGACGCCTTCGTCCTGAAGCGCGTCCACCACGACCCGGTTCAATTCGACCATCGCGCCGTGGATGGCCAGTGCACTGCTCGCGTCTCGGGTTCCCTCGTCCGTGCTCACTCCGTGTTGCGCCGCGTGGTGGTGCCCGAAGCTCCCACCGCCGTGGACGACGACCAGCGATCCGTCGAACGCGGCGAGGGCGCGCGCCGCGTCCGCGAGCGCGTCGTCGTCGACGGTCTCCCGTTCCGTCTTCTCCGTGACGACGCTCCCGCCGAGTTTGACGACGAGCGTCTCGTTCTCGGTGGACCGGCCGGCGTTCGGCCCAGTCATTCGATCCGGACCCCTTCCGTATCGAGTTCGGCTCTGAACGCGTCCTCGCAGCCCGGCGTGTAGCTCAGCGCGGTCAGGGCGTCCTCGCTCTCGTCGAGGGCGACGATGCAGCCACCGCCGCCCGCGCCCGTCAGTTTCGCCCCGAGCGCGTCGGCGTCGCGAGCAGCCCAGACCATGCTGTCGAGCGAGCGCGAGGAGACCCCCAGCGCGGAGAGCAACCCGTGATTGAAGTTCATCAACCGGCCGACTTCTTCGACGTCTCCTTCGACGAGTGCGCGTTCGCCCTGCCGGACGAGGTCGCCGATGGCGGTGACGGTGTCCGCCGCGAAGTCGTAGCGGTCTTTGACGTCCCGAACCCCGGCCACGAGCGCTCCCGTGTCGCCGGCACCGCCGTCGTATCCCACGACGAGCGGGAGGTTGTCCACGCCGTCGATGGTCCGGCAATCGTCCCCCTCGACGCGGACGGCGCCACCCATCGCCGAGCAGAACGTGTCCGCTCGCGAGGCCTCGCCCTGCTGGACGGCGTGTTCGACCTGATACGCCCGTGCAGCGACCTCCCGGCCATCCAGTTCGATGCCGAGTTCAGCCGTCGCGGCCCTGATGGCGGCCACGGCGACGGCCGCGGACGAGCCCAGCCCAGCCCCGAGCGGAATGTCGCCCTCGACGGTGATGTCGAAGCCCGCGTTCGGCGCGCCCGCGGCTTCCCGGGCCTGTTCGATGGCCTCGTTGACGTACCCCATGCCCGCGTCCACGAGCGAGTCCGAGACGTCGACGTCCGGTCTGTCGTCGTCCGAACTGTCGTACTCGACGGTGAAGCCGTCGATGGTGAGGTCCTGCAGGTTGACGCGGACCCCTTCGTCGCGTTCCTCGACGGTCACCTGCGCCCGACGCTCGATCGCGCAGGGCACCGCCGGTTCCCCGTAGACGACCGCGTGCTCCCCGAACAGATACACTTTGGCGGGAGCGCTCGCTGTTACCATGGGCGGTGCTGTGTTGCGAGGGGGTTAGGCGTTTTCGGGTGCAGGTCGGGGCGCGAGCGAAGCGAGCGGCCCGACGTTTGAGCGAACGGCGAACGCAGAGAGCCGTGAGCAGGTTGCCGCCGAACGAAGTGAGGGGGCGACAGATGTGCGAGCGGGAGCCGAGCGGGCGCGAAGCGTCCGCGTTGCTCGAACGGGGAGGAACGACCCGTGAGAGCGACCGAAGGGAGCGACACGCGAGCAGGTCGGCGCCGAGCGCAGCGAGGGGGCGACGTTTGATTGAACGGCAACACGTCGAACTACCCCTACGAGTAGCGTTCTTCGACCCGCATCCGCATCGTCTGCCGGGGATGGATAGTCAGGGACGGCTGGAGCTCCAGCGGTGTCTCCCCGAGAAACTTCAGGGAGTAGTCGCTCGCGATGGTCGCGAGAATGAGTTGCGCTTCGAGCATCGCGAGGTGTTTCCCGATACAGTGGCGCGGGCCGCCGCCGAACGGGAAGTAGGTGAAGCGGTGTCGATCCGCCTGCCGCTCCGGCCGCCAGCGGTCGGGGTCGAACGTCTCCGGATCGTCCCAGAAGCGGTCCGAACGGTGGACGGCCCACTGGGGTAGCATGATCGACGCCCCCTCCGGGATCTGATAGCCCGACAGCTCCACCGGCTCCGTCGGCGTCCGGAAGAGCGTGTACACCGGCGGGTAGAGCCGCATCGCCTCGTTGATCACCCGCTCCACGTACTCGAACTCGCGTACGTGCGCCATCGCCGACCGCTCACCTGCGAGGACGTCGTCGACTTCCTCGTGGACTCGCCGCTCGACGTCCGGGTGCTCGGAGAGGAGGAACCACGTGTACGTCAGGGTCAGCGCCGTCGTGTCGTGGCCGGCGAGCAGCATCGTCATCAGTTCGTCGCGCAGTTGCTCCGGGGACTGCTCGCCCCGGTCGCGAGCCCGGAGCAGGACCGACAGGAAGTCCATCGGGCCGTCGTCCTCCGTCCCCGTCTCCCTCTCGCGCTGTGCAATGATATCGTCGAGCACGTCCTCGAGGTTCGCTATCGCCGTGGAAAACTCACCGTCGCCGGGTAGCGGCATCCACGACGGGGCCGCGAAGCGGAACGGATTCGGTTCGAAGCGCCGACCCAGCGGGACGAGCTGGTCCTGGATGGTTCGAACACGCTCCTCGGGGAGTTCGACCCCCAGCATGAGGTCGAGGATGACGTCGAGCGTGACCGTGGTCATGGCTCGCTCGACGTCCATCTCGTCGCCGGGCACCCAGTGCGCGACGAGATCCTCGGCGTGATCGGTGATACGGTCGCCCACGCCCGCCAATCTGGACATACTGAACGCGGGATTCGCCAGCGTTCGCTGGCGTTCCCACGTCTCACCCTCGCTGAGCAACAGGCCAGAGCCGAGCAGGTCGCCGAGCGCGTCGTTCTGGAAGTCCGGCTTCCGGAACCGGTCGGCCTCGGAGACGAGGACCTGCTCGATGGCGACTGGATCGGCGAGCATGTACGTGTCGAGGGGGCCCATGTCGAACCTCGCGACGTCGCCGTAGGCCGACTCCACTGCCTCCACGAAGCGAAACGGATCGCGGGAGTAGGTCCGGCTGCTCCCGAAGAGCGGTTCGCCGTTCGGTCCCGGCGGAGTGTGACGCATCGGACGTCCTTCGTGCTGTACAGGTATGAACGGCAGGCCGGACTGATCCGGTTCTCAGATCCGTTCGAGCGGGTCGAGGTCCCACGTCGTGTTCGCGCGTATCCAGACGCCGACGACGCCGCCGAGCGCGCTCAGACCGACCGTGTACAGGAGGAACAGTACCGCGACGATGGTCAGATAGAGGTCGTACGCCGGCGAGGACGGCGGGACGCCGAAGCCCAGAAACGCCACGACTGCGAACGCGGCCGCGAAGAGAATCCCCAGCGGAAGCGCCGCGGCGACGCCGGCGGCAGTCCCGATCCCGAGTCCCCACAGATAGCCGTCATTGCGACGCGAAGCGGCCGCGATGCCGCCGAGCACCGACGAGAACGGGACGAACGAGAATGCGACGGTGATCGCCGCGCCGACGCCGACGGCAACGAGCGCGCTATCGCGGTTCATTCACAGGTCGACGTCCGTGTCGTACTTGATGTAGTTACCGACCCAGCCGCCGAGCGTGCTGAGACCCACCATGACGACGGTGACGGCGAGTACGAAGACGGCGACGAAGGTGAAACTGAACAGTCCCAGGCCGATACCGTCCATTCCGGGACCCATCCCGAGCAGAAGCGATCCGAAGATTCCGAAGACGAGCATGCCCAGGAGCGCCCCGGGAACGACGGCGATGAGGCCAGAGATGAGTCCGACTCGGAGCCCGTCCGAGCGCGTCCCGCCCTGGAGGTAGCCCGCGACGGCGCCGCCGAGGAACGGCGCGACCGGGACCACCGTGCTGCCCACTACGGAGACGACGGCACCGACGACGGCGTTGACGAGCGTCGCGCCTTCTTCCATGGCGTACTGTTGCCGTGGCAGGCAGAAATGCGTTCCTCCCTCACCAGCGGCTCCTCACTCGCGTTCGATGCACCGGCGAGTCGTTCGGGAGGGACGTACCAGGCGCTCGTCGGCGAGCGGCGGGGCTAAAAGTGGTCGTGGAGCGACGACTCATCGAACCGTCGGGACGAACGTACCGGCTGGTCGGCGGACGCGTACCGGGAAAAGTGACGAAGTTGCGCGCGAACTAGAGGTCGCTCTCGAAGTCCTCGAGGCCGTAGACGGTGTCGGAACCGCGGCGGTCGAGGGTCTCGTTGGCGAGCAACCAGTAGACGACAGAGAGGGCCTTGCGACCCTTGTTGTTCGTCGGGACCACGAGGTCGACGTTCGACGTCGTGTTGTTGGAGTCACACATCGCGATGACCGGGATGCCGACCGTGATGGCCTCCTTGACGGCCTGGGAGTCACCGATGGGGTCGGTGACGACCACGACGTCCGGTTCGATGTAGCCGTCGTAGTCGGGGTTGGTCAGCGTGCCCGGGATGAAGCGACCGGTGCGGGCGCGGGCGCCCACGGACTCGGCGAACTTCTCTGCCGGGAACCGACCGTACTGGCGCGAGGAGGCGACCAGGATCTGTTCGGGCTGGTAGTTGGCCAGGAAGTCCGCGGCGGTGCGGATTCGCTGGTCCGTCATCGAGACGTCCAGCACGTAGAGACCGTCGGTCCGGACGCGGTGGATGAACCGCTCCATGTCCTTGGTCTTCTGCTGGGTCCCGATGTGGACCCCGGCGCCGAGGTACTCCTCGACGGGGATGAGGAGGTCCGCCTCTTCGTCGGGCATGACGTCCTCGTCCAGGCTGGGGCCTGACTCGGGCTCCTCGATCTCTTGTTCGGCCTCGGCGTCGGCCTCGTCGGCGTCGGCGTCGGCGGGCGTTTCCTCGGTGTCTGGGGTCTCCTCGGCGTCCGGCGTTTCCTCGACGACCTCGTCCTCGTCGTCGGGTTCTGACGCGTCGAGACCCTCGTTTTCGTTGCCGCTCATACAGCGTTGTCCTCGATTCGGATCAGTTCGTTCAGCTTGGCGGTGCGCTCGCCCCCGACCGCGCCCGTCTTGATGAACGGGGCCGCGGTCGCGGTGGCGAGGTGTGCGATGGTCGTGTCCTCCGTCTCGCCAGACCGATGGGAGACGACGGGCTCGTACCCGCTCTCCACGGCGAGTTCGATGGCGTCGACCGTGTCGGTCAGCGTGCCGATCTGGTTGGGCTTGATGAGGATGCTGTTGGCCGCACCCTGCTGGATGCCCTGGGAGAGCCGTTCGACGTTCGTGACGAACAGGTCGTCCCCGCAGACCAGCGTCTGGTCGCCGACTCGTTCCGTGAGGTCGGCGAACGCCTCGTAATCGTTCTCGTCGAGCGGGTCCTCGACGTAGACCAGGTCGTACTCCTCGACGAGATCGGCGATGTAATCGATCTGCTCCTCGGTGGAACGGACCTCACCGCCGTAGACGTAGCCGCCCTCGTCCTCGTCGTACAGTTCGGCGCCGGCGACGTCCAGGCCGAACTGGATGGCGAAGCCGACGTCGTCCGCGACGGTCTCGACTGCCTCGTCGACGATCTCGAACGCCTCGGCGTCGTCGATGGACGGCGCCCAGGCACCCTCGTCGCCCTTGCCGGCGGCGATGCCGCGCTCGTTCAGGACGTCGTGGACTTCCTGGTGGACCACGGCGTTGGCAAAGATGGCCTCGGAGACGCTCGGTGCCCCGATGGGCGCCGAGAGGAACTCCTGGATGTGCGTCGCGTCCGCGGCGTGTTCGCCGCCGCCGACGACGTTACCCAGCGGGGTCGGGAGCTCGTTGCCCCGGAAGGTCCCGCCGAGGTGCTGGAACAGTGGCGCGCCGAGTACGTCGGCGCCCGCCTTCGCAGCGGCCATCGAGATGGCGACGGCGCTGTTGGCGCCGATGCCGGAGAAGTCGTCCGTGCCGTCGGCGGCGTGAAGCGCCGCGTCGACGTCGCGCTGGTTACCGGCGTGAACCTCGCCGACGAGTCGCGGGATGGCGTCCTCGCGAGCGTTGGCGATGGCCTCGCTGGCCGGCAGTTCGATGGCTTCGTACTCCCCGGTACTCGCGCCGCTCGGGGCCTTGCCGCGTCCGAAGCCGCCCGATTCCGTCAGCACGTCGGCCTCGACGGTCGCGTTGCCGCGTGAGTCGAGGACGCGACGGAGCCGGACGTCGGTAATCAGCGTCATTGGTTCTCGCCTCGTCGGACGGTGAAGGGCAGGACGCCAGCGTCGTACTCCTCGGCCGCGATGAGGATCGGCTGGGTCTGATCGGAGTCGATGAGGACGGGCGCACCGTAGGCGACCTGCAGCGCTCGCGCCCCGATGATCCGCGCCTTCTCGTAGCGATTTTCCTGCGCCATCATTGATACGGTGCCACGATGTCGACCAGATCCTTGTGCGAGACGAGCATCCGGCGACAGCAGTGTCGTTCGACGCCGAGTTCGTCGAGGACCATCTCGGGGTCCTCCGGATCCTCGGCCTCGCGCGTCCGTGCCTTGAATTCTTCCCAGTGCTCGCCGACGACGTTGCCGCACGTGAAACACCGGACCGGTACCATCATATCATATCACCTTAGCGGTAGGATTTCTGGTAGCGGGCCCGCGCGCCGGGGCCGCCCCACTTCTTGGATTCGGACTGGCGAACGTCGTTGACCAGCAGCGAACGGTCGAACTCCATGAACGCGTCGCGGAGTTCGGCGTCGTTCGTGTGGTCGACGAGCGCACGTGCGATGGCGGTGCGGGCCGCGTCGGCCTGCCCCATCACGCCGCCGCCCTCGACGTCGACGTCGACGTCGACCGTCTCGCGGAGCTCGTCGTCCGCGATGCGGAACGGTTCCAGCATCTTGAGCTGTGCCAGCTCCGGCTCGACCAGTTCGACCGGCCGGGAGTCGACGCGTACGCGGCCCTCGCCGTCGCTGATCGTCGCGCGGGCGATGGCCGTCTTCTTCTTGCCAGAGGTGTTCGTTACCATGTTACGTTCGCTCCGATAGATTCGCTGACGTCTCCCAGCGAGACGAACTTGATGTTCGACAGTCGGTCGAGCGAGGTGTCTTCGAGGACCTCCGCCTCGTGGTCGTCGTCGCCCTCGTAGGGGTTGCCGACGTAGACGCGGACGTTCTCGAAGGCCTCGCGGCCGCGGGGTTTCTTGTGTGGCACCATGCCGCGGATGGACCGCTTGAAGATGCCGTCCGGTCGCTTCGGGTAGTACGGTCCGCGGTCGGAGCCGATTTCCCGTCGCTTCTGGAACTTCGCGACGACGTCGTCCTCGTTGCCCGTGATGACGGACTGCTCGGCGTTGACCACGGCGACGCGGTCTCCGTCGAGGGCGCGCTGTGCGACGTTCGAGGCGACGCGACCGAAGATGCAGTCGCGGGCGTCGACGACGAGGTCGGCGTCGAATTCGGCGACGCTCATCGGATCACCCGTACCTGTGAGCCTTCGGGGTTGTTTTCGATTGCCTGTTCGAGTGATACGGCATCTCCGACCTGGTCGATCTTCTGCTCGGCGGTACCGGAGAAGTCGACGGCTGCGACGGTGACGTCCTTCTGCAGGACGCCGGAGCCGAGCACCTTGCCCGGCACGACCACGGTCTCGTCCTCCCGGGCGTAGCGCTCGATGCGCCCCAGGTTGACTTCCGCGTGGGTTCGCCGCGGCTTTTCGAGCCGCTGTGCGATGTCGCCCCAGACGTCGCCGCCCTGACTGCGGGCGGCCGACTTCAGGTCGGCGATGAGACTACTGAGTCTCGGATTGGTCTTGCTCATGACGTTCCTCCTGTGGAAAAGTGCAGGGAGCAGGATTTGAACCTGCGGACCCCTACGGGACAGCGCCCTGAACGCTGCGCCGTTGGCCAGACTTGGCTATCCCTGCGCGTAGTAGTTCGTTCTGGATGCCCCCTAAAACCGCTTTCGGTCCTCACGCTAGAGCCGTGGGGCGTCGCGGTCATCGGTGCGGTGGGGGCAGGGGTCATTCTCGCTTACAGTTGGACTGCTTCGCGCAGTTCGTCCGCGCGGTCGCGAATCGACTCGACAGCGCGGAGGGTCAGTTCGTCCACGGTGAAGGATCCGTCAGTCTCGACGTGGAACACGAACGCGTTCTCGACGTCGGTGACTTCCAGTTCCTTCCCGGGATAACGGTTCGTGAGGTCGTTGCCGAACTCGTCGGTGAGGATCAACTCACCGTCGTCCTCGATAACGCCTCGCAGGATGTGGGGTTCCTCGTCCTCGAACTCGCCCGTGTCGCCGACGACCTCCACCTGCTGGAGGTGCCGGTAGCCGACCGCGACGCCGCCCTGATGCTTGGCGTGTTCGCGGCCGCGGTCGAGGACGGCGTCGGCCTCGACTTCGAGGCGTTGGCCGTCTTTCAGGTCGATGATCGGGACGTTTTCGTCGGCCGGCTGGACGTAGTCGTCGCTGGTGACAAGGTCACCCGAGTAGGCCGTCTCCGGCCCCTCGACGTCGATGGACAGCGTGACCTCGTCGCCGACCTCGAAGTCGCCGAGATCGGTCGTCAGCGGGACGAGCCCCAGCCGAAGGCCGATCTGTTCGTCGAACATGACGCTCGAGTTCTCGATGACGCGGACCTGGTCGACGCTGAACGTCGGCACGTCCGCGACCATCGCCCGGCGGATGCCGTTGGCGAACGCGGGCGTGATGCCGCGCACGAGGAACCGGGCCTCGCGGTCGGTGCGTTCGACGAACTCGACTTCGTATTCTCCAGCCATAGGTCAGAATCCTGCGTTCTTGGGACCGCGGGTCCCGTCGTGGGGAATCGGGGTCACGTCCTCGATGCGGCCGATCTCGAGGCCGGCACGTGCCAGCGCCCGGATCGTCGCCTGTGCACCGGGGCCGGGGGACTTCTGCTGGTTCCCACCAGGTCCGCGCACGCGAACGTGGACGCCCTCGACGTTCTGGGCCTTGGCCTCCTCGGCCACGACCTCGGCCATCTGCATCGCCGCGTACGGCGATGCCTCGTCACGGTTCTGCTTGACGACCGTCCCGCCGCTGGACTTGGCCAGCGTCTCGGCGCCCGTCTGGTCCGTGATGGTGATGATGGTGTTGTTGAACGATGCGTACACGTGGGCGATGCCCCACTTGTCGTCTTCAGATTCGCTCATTCTTGGTCCTCCGCTCGCGCAGGGTGCAGTTCGTCCGCGAGCGAGCTGTTCTCGTCGAAGCCGAGTTCGCCTTCTTCGTCGACCTCGACCGTCTTGCCCGGTCGCGTGACGCGGGCGTCGCCGACCGTGATGTGGCCGTGCGTGATGAACTGTCGCGCCTGGTCGGGCGTGTTGCCCAGCCCCTTGCGGTAGGCGACGGTCTGGAGACGGCGCTCCAGGACGTCGGTCACGTCGAGCGACAGGACGTCGTCGAGCGCGTCCTGCTCGTCGAGGACGCCGTAGCGCTGGAGACGGGCCAGGAACTCCGCGGCCTCGTCCGCTGCGCCCTCACCCTCGGCACGACCCAGAAGCTTCCGGGCCTCGCGGCGGTAGCCACGAAGCTCGGACTGGGCGCGCCAGAGCTCTTCCTTGTTCTTCAGGCCGTAGCGCCCGACGAGGTTGGACTCGTCGGCGATGCGCTCGCCCTGGTAGGGGTGGTTCGGCGTCTCGTAGAACTTGGTGTTGCTACCGAGCGCCATTATTCGTCACCCTCCTCGCCGGCGGCCTCGTCCTCGGCCATGTCCTCTTTGATGGCCTCGACGTTGACGCCGATGGTGCCTTCGGTACGACCGGTGGACTTGGTGCGCTGCCCGCGGACCTTCTGGCCGCGCTGGTGGCGAACGCCCTTGTAGGAGTCGATCATCTGCATCCGGTTGATGTCCTGCCGACGCTGCATCTGCAGGTCGTTACCCACTTCGTGGGTCGTCTCACCGGTGTAGAAGTCGTTCTGGTGGTTAGCGAGCCATTCCGGGACCTCGTCAGCGTAGCCCTGCACGAGGTCGACGATCGTGTCGATCTCGTCGTCCTCGAGCCGGCCGAGCGTTGCCTGGCGGTCGATCCCCGACTTGTCGGAGATGATCCGCGCGGCGCGTCGCCCGATGCCGTTCATATCAGTGAGGGCTCGCTCGACACTCTTCGTGCCGTCGAGGTCCGTCTGTCCGATACGGACGAAGTAGCGGATGTCCTCCTCCTCATCCGCTTCCTCTTCCGTGTTCTCGGGTTCTTCTGCACTCATGTGTTGTTGTGTTGTGAGCGTCGTGGCGGGGATTCGAACCCCGGAGGCTGTACGCCACAGAGTTAGCAACCCTGCGCCTTGGGCCAGGCTTGGCTACCACGACACTTCGGCGTGCGTCCAACGGACACACAGTCGGTTGTACTCGCGCCCGCTCGTACGGACTCGGGACCCGACGCCCCTACACGAGTTGTATCTGTGACTCCACGCCCCCCATATTTAAACGCAACGAAACGCCGGATCGGGCGTGAACCACTTGCACGCGGCGGGACTATACTCCGGTATGGCACCCACCGTGGTCGACCCCACAGACAGAGCGGCACTCGCCGAAGCACTCGAACAGTTCGCCGACCTCGTCACGGAACGAGGCGACGGGACGCTCGTCGCCGAGTTCGGTGCCACCGCGCACTTCGCCGTGGAACCTGACGGCAGCGTCGACGCCGGAATGCCGCTGCACGACTTCGACGGACCCGCCGACAGGCTTGCCTTCGACCACGACGGCGGATCCGTCGACGTCGAGTTCGACGCCGACTCGCAGACCGTCGTCTACACCTTCCGTCGACCCTGAGTGGCATCGGCCTGTCGACACCATCGCCCCACCGACGTCGTCGTACGCACGTCACAATCCTTTTCGCCGGCCGACTACCTACCCTACTCCATGAACGAAGCGGACGTACGCGAGCGCCTGCGCGTGGTCGACGACCCGGACCTCGGGGACGACATCGTCTCTCTCGGGCTGGTCAACGACGTCGAGATAGGAGACGATTCCATCGACATCGACCTCGCGCTGGGCGCGCCCTACTCCCCCACCGAGAGCGCCATCGCCGCCGACGTGCGGCAGGCGCTCGAAGACACTGACAAACAGATCAACCTCACCGCCACGGTCGACCGGGGCGTCGACCCCGAAGACCAGGTCCTTCCGGGCGTCAAGAACATCATCGCCGTCGCCTCCGGCAAGGGCGGGGTCGGCAAGAGTACCCTCGCCGTGAACCTCGCGGCGGGCCTCTCCAAGATGGGCGCCCGTGTCGGCCTCTTCGACGGCGACATCTACGGTCCGAACGTCCCCCGGATGGTCGACGCGGACGAACACCCGAAGGCCACCGAGGAAGACGAGATCGTCCCGCCCGAGAAATACGGGATGAAGCTGATGAGCATGGATTTCCTCGTCGGCGAGGACGACCCGGTCATCTGGCGCGGCCCGATGGTCCACAGCGTCCTCACCCAGCTCTGGGAGGACGTCCTCTGGGGGAGCCTCGACTACATGATCGTCGACCTGCCGCCGGGCACTGGCGACACGCAACTCACCCTGCTCCAGAGCGTCCCCGTCTCCGGCGCGGTCATCGTCACGACGCCCCAGGACGTCGCGCTCGACGACGCCCGGAAGGGGCTCCAGATGTTCGGCCGCCACGACACGCCGGTCCTCGGCGTCGTCGAGAACATGTCCACCTTCCACTGCCCGGACTGCGGCTCCGACCACGACATCTTCGGCAGCGGCGGCGGCCGCGACTTCGCCGAAGAGACGGAGATGCCGTTCCTCGGCGAGATTCCCCTCGACCCGTCCGTCAGGGAGGGCGGCGACGACGGGAAACCGATGGTCCTCGACGAGGACAGTGAGACGGGAGAGGCCTTCCGCCAGTTCGTCTACCGGACGGCGAACAACCAGGGAATCGTCCATCGCAAGCGACACTCCGACCGCGCTAAAGTCGAACAGTAGTCGCGGTCAGATCGACCGAGAGAGCCGCCACTCGCCGAGATTCTCACGAACGAGCGAACTGCGAGAAGACAGAACTTACGCTTCGACCGTCGCGCCCTGCTTGCTGGTGACGTAGCCCGCGATGCGGTTGCGAACGCCCTTGGACTCGATGTTCGTCAGTTCGGTGACGACGTCCTTGTTGTGCTCGAAGTCGTCGCCGAACGCGTCGGGGTATCGCTCCATCAGGATCTTGGCCGTCTTCTTGACGTATGCCGGTTTGATTGCCATGCGGGAAAGTTTCCTCGTTGGCCCCTAAAAGGATTCGAATCGGACTGGCCGAGTGCGGACGTTTATCACGGAAGACGGGGCCAGCACGCGACGTGAGCTGAGAATCGCTCCGCAGTGGCCAGCGATAGCGCGACACACCACTGCGGAGTACCGAACATCGTCGCCTGTTCGCCCCAAACCCATACACAGTCACACCGCTGACGTCACCACTCGGCGTCGACGTGGTCGGTGAGCACCGCGAACGCTGCCTCCTCACGCTCGCCGCCGCAGGTCTCGACGACCGACTCCAGATGGGCGAGTCGTTCGAGCAACGCCGCGGTGTCGTAGGTAGGGACGTCCAGCCGTGAAGTCGCCACAGTCGCCTCGATTACGGCGTTGAACCCCCGGTTGATGGTCGGGACGGTCTCGCGCTCGATGGCGGATTCGATCGGTCGGAGTTCCCACTCGACCCACTGCGTCTCTCCGTCGGTCCCCTCGTCCCGACGGGACACGTCGACGCGAGCCCAGGCGTCCGCGCTCGCGAGCACTGGGTCGTCTTCTTCCCGAACGGTCATCGCTGCCTCGACGAAGTCGACGGGGTCGGCGACGAACTGGACGTACCCCTCACCACGTTCGCGGAAGTTCCGCCAGGTCCGCGTTCGTCCCCACGTCCGCGCCGTCACAGACCCGGCGCCGCCGTCGGGGGCGTGGAGACCCAGCACGGCGACGTTCCACTGGTCGTTCGGCCCGAGCGTCGTCACGACGGACTCGGTGACGCCACGCAATTCGACCGGCCAGTCCGCGTCGCCATCGAGCTCCGTCACACCTGGAGCCCCCGTTCGAGCGCGATGAACAACGCTGCGGCGATTATGTCGGCCGTCGTTCCCGGGTTGACGTCGCGTTCAACGAACTCGTCGGCCAGGTCGGCAGCAGCTTCCTCGCCGTCGAGTACCGACTGAGCGCGTCGAGTGACCTCTTCGGCCGTCTCGCGGTCGTTCCGGGTCACGACGAACGTGTCGACCTCCTCGGCGAGCAATTCGAGGAAGACGTGTGCCGCGCGGTCCGGGACCGGTCCGTCGCGTCGCTCGATAGCAGCGGCCGCCTCGAAACTCCGGGTGAATCCGTCGACCCACTCGGCCGCCACACCGTCGACGTCCGAACTGAGTTCCATCACGTCTTCGAGCGTGAGGCGCCGGGCTTCGAGTTCCGGGATAGCGTCGGTTCCGCGACGGACGTCCAGCCCGTCGAGGTCGTCTGGCGGTTCGTCGACCGCGACGTCGACGTGCTCGAACGCCCGGTAGAAGTTCGCCGCGTCTTCGACGGTCGTTCCCGAGACGACGTCGCTGGCCCGCTCGGGAGTTAGTTCACCGGACGCCCCGGTCGCGACGAGCGGCGTCACCAGCAACAGCGCTCCGAACTGGGTGTTGCCGCCCTCCTGGTCGGCCATTCCCTCGACGGATCGTTCGAAGGCCTCGCCAACTGGGCCACCGTCGGCGGCGAGCCGAAATCCCGACTGCGCGCCGACCGCGCCGGCGACGAAGTGCTCGAATCGCAGGTCGTCGTACCCGTGGCGACGGTCGACGTTACCGGGTTTCGGCGTGCTCGTCACCTCCAGCAGGAGGGCCAGTTCGGCGTTCTGGGCGAGGGACCTCACGGCGGTGCCTCCTCTCGGAACCACGCGTCGGTCGCCTCGCGGACGCGCCGGAGAACCCGTGGATCGTCGCTCGGTCGGCCGACGCTGACGGCGTCGGCACCGTATTCCAGGTACTCCCGCACCGACGCCTCGTCCCGGACCTCGTTGTTTGCGACGACGAAGGCGTCCACGGCATCGGCGACGTCGGCCACGACTGGCTCGGAGTCCATCGCGTCGACGTGAATCAGGTCGGCGCCAACCGCGTCGAGGTCCGCGGCCAGCGCCGGCAGATCGACACCGTCGACCTCGGCGCGTACCTTGACGCCGACCGTGGCGCCGGTCGCCGTGGCGGCCTCGACCTGCTTGCACAGCCGACCCGGCTGGTGGAGCAACGCTTCGCCCGCGCGTGCGTCGCACATCTCCTCCTGGCGACAGTGGGCGTTTATCTCAAGGATCGCATCGTGGTCGCGACAGAGGTCGGCCGCGTCCTCCAGCGGAACCAGCGTCGAACTGCGCACGTTCACCGCCGGCCGGATCGGGACGTCGTCGAGGGCCCGGAGCTGTGAGTTGACGAAGTGGTGCGGGTCGGCCGGGAGGAACTCCTCGCGGTCGCGGTCGACCAGCTGCCTGGCCGCCCGACGAGTCGGCTCGTCGAGGGCGACGCCACCGAGGAACGCACAGCCGACGTAGTCGGCGGCTGCCTCGGCCCATTCGGCGTCGGAGGCCCCGCTGAGACTGGCCGCGGCGACGCGGGGCTCGAACAGGGGCCGGGAGTTCACGAAGCCACCTCCAGCGCGTCGGCGGCCGCTCGCGCGACGCGCTCGGCGTCGGCAGCGTCGTCCATCGTCGTGTCGGACCTGACGACGGGCCGGTCGAGGTCAGTCCCGTCATCGTCGTCGAGGACGAACGCGTCCGCAAAGGGGTACGCCTCCGCGACGCCGGCCGTGCTGGGTTCGCGTCCCGTCGCGGCCATCAGGTCCGCGGCCGGGCCGGAGAACACCTCGTCCTCGACGAACGGGGAGACGGCGACGACGGGCGTTTGCTGAAGACGCTCCTCGAACCCCGGCAGCGCGAGCATCGGCCCGATACTCGTGACGGGGTTCGACGGACCGACGACGACTGGATCGTCGAGTGCGGTCAGCACGGCGTCGGTCGGCCGGGCCTCGTCGGCGCCGCGGAACTCGACGCGCTCGACGGCGGGGTCGCCGCCGCGGGCGACCCACCACTCCTGGAAGTGCTGAGGGCCGTCTGGCGTGTGGACGATAGTCGCGACGGCGTCGTCGGCCATCGGCAGGAGCGTCCGTTCGAGGCCAAACGCGTCGGCGAGCGACCCCGTCGCTTCGGTGAGCGAGTGGCCTTCGTCGACGAGTCCGGTCCGGGTGAGGTGGACCGCACGGTCGCGGTCGCCGATGTGCATGAACTCCGCCACGCCGGAGAATCGGCGCCATCGCGAGAGAGGGCGTCCGGCGGTCTGGGCGTCCTCCGGGAGGTATCGCGGTCCGGCGTCGAGGCCGGCTGTTTCGGCCAGCCGGTGGAGTTCGTCGTGCGTGGCAGCCGTGTCGTCCGCGATGCCCCACCAGCGGTTCCGGTCGATGACCTCACCGTCGAGAAAGAGGACGGTGTCGAGGTCCGGACAGACGAGGTGGCCCGCGAGTTCGACGTCGTCACCGGTGTTGCCGACGACCGTCGTCTCGGCGGGCGGGAAGACCGGGGCGGCGCCGGCGAGTAGCTTGGGGGTCCCCGTGCCACCGGAGAGGAACGTCACCATAGAGCGACGTAGGGGGTAGCGTCGTGATAAAACGTTACACAATCGGTCGGCTATCCCCGCCGTCCAGCCCCAGTTGTCAGGCTTGAGAACTGCGGTGTTACCTTCAAGTCAGTCGAGGGAGACTTTCGCCCTAATGCCCGACGCACGAAACGGGTCCCCCACCGACGTCCACCGGTTCGCACCGGCGGCGCCCGAAGAGGAACACGTCTATGGCGCCTGTTGCCCCGGCTGGCACTCGACGGCGGACCACGACCACGCCGTCGACGAGTGGGCCGACTTCATGCTCGAACGGGGCATCGACCGGGTGTGCTATCTCCTCTCGGGCGATCAACTCGACAGCTCCGACGCGGACCAGGGGCGATACGAGCGAGCGTTCGATCCGGAGAACGTCCGACACGTCCCGATAGCGGACCACCACCTCGCCGATGCGAAGACGCTGGAGACGGAGTTGTTTCCCTTCCTCGACGACGCCGTCGCGAACGACGAACGGGTGGTGGTCCACTGTCTCGCCGGTATCGGTCGCACCGGCCACGTCCTCGCCGCGTGGCTCGTCCACGGCCGGGATTACGACCCGGTCGACGCCATCGAGACGGTCGAGGAGATGGGGCGCTCGCCAGCGGAAGCCGAGGAGAAGGGCAACGCGCGCCGCGGTGAACTGTACGAACTGCTCGCACACTTCGCCTGATCCGGGTGGTATCGGGCGGTCACGGGGCCGGCCAGTCAGGGGGGCGAGCAATCGCAGGCCGTTCGAGGAACGCATTTTAAAGCGAGACGGCCCGAACGACCAGCCATGACCACCATAAAGGACAGCGTGCACGACCACATCGAACTCGATGGGGTCGCCGAGGCGCTGCTCGACACCGCGCCCATCCAGCGGTTGCGCCACGTCAAGCAACTGGGGACGGTGACACTCGTCTATCCGTCGGCCAATCACACGCGCTTCGAGCACTCGCTGGGGGTGTACTACCTCGCCGACCAGGCACTGACCCACCTGGGGATCGAAGGCCAGCAGGCCGAACGCGTCCGCGCGGCGGCCATCCTCCACGACGTCGGCCACTCGCCGTACAGCCACAACATCGAGGAACTCGTCTACCGCGAGACGGGGCTGTACCACGACGACGTCGACGAACTGCTCGGGACGGGCGACGTCGCCCGCGTCCTCTCCGAGCACGGCCTCAACCCCGACAGCGTCGCCGGTCTGGTCGCTGGAGAGGGCGAACTCGGCCAGCTGGTCTCCGGCGAACTCGACGTCGACCGGATGGACTACCTCGTCCGAGATGCCCACCACACCGGCGTTCCTTACGGGACCATCGACCACGAGCGGCTGGTCCGTGAACTCCGCTTCGTCGACGGTGACCTGGTCCTCGACGAGGGGAACGTCCAGACGGCCGAGTCGCTCCTGCTCGCACGCGCGCTGATGAACCCCACCGTCTACCAGCACCACGTCGCACGCATCGCGAAATCGATGCTGCGACGGGCGACGGAACGGTTGCTCACAGAGACCCAGACTGACGCATCGGAACTTCGCCGCTGGGACGACAGCGACCTCCTCGTCGCGCTCCGGAACTGCGAGGCGACGGCCGACCTCGCCGGCCGATTGAGCCGGCGAACCCTCTACAAGCGCTCCGTCTGGGCCGAGATGGACGCCGTCCCGGACCCGCTGCTCGAAAGCGACCACGAACGAGTGCGGTCGCTGGAGCGCGAGGTGGCGGACTCGGCCAACGTCGACCCCGAACACGTCGTCCTCGACGTCCCGGACGAACCGTCGATGACGGAGTCGACGAGCCGCGTCGTCGTCAACGGGCAGGTCCGCCCGCTCGCGGAACAGTCGACGCTCGTGAGCGCGCTCCGGGCCGCACAGCACGACCAGTGGCGCCTCGGGGTGTACGCGCCACCGGACGTCGCCGACCGGGTCGGTGACGCGGCCATCCGTGTACTCGGGCTGGAACTGGAGGGAGCTCGCGTGCGCGACGTACGTCCGGGCATCCACGCCACTCTCGACGAGTTCAACTGACCGTGACGGGAACCACGACTATGGAACTCGAAGGGACGATTCTACGCGGGCGATCGTTCGAACCGATGGAGGGACGCGTCGTCGTCGAGGACGGCGAGATAGCGGCTGTCGAGGCCGCCGACGTCGATAGCGACCGGATAATCCTGCCTGCGTTCGTCAACGCGCACACGCACGTCGGTGACTCGATCGCCAAGGAGGCGGGGGGCGGCCTCTCGCTGGAAGAACTCGTCGCGCCGCCTGACGGGCTCAAACACCGGCTGCTCCGCGAGGCGAGCCACGAGGAACTCGTCGCGGCGATGGAGCGGTCGTTCGCGTTCATGGAGCAGTCCGGGACGGGCTCGTTCGTCGAGTTCCGCGAGGGCGGCGTCGAGGGCGTCCGGGCCATCGAGGACGCGCTGGCCGGGTCGGAACTCGAATCGGTCGTCCTGGGACGCGAGACGGTCGAGGCGATGGACGCCAGCGACGGCTTCGGCGCGAGCGGCGCGAACGACGCCGAGTTCGGCCGAGAGCGCAAGGCGACGGCTGACGCGGGGAAACTGTTCGGCATCCACGCCGGCGAGGTCGACCCGTCGGACATCAACCCCGCGCTGGACCTGGACCCGGACTTCCTGGTCCACATGGTGTACGCCGACGACGTCCACCTCGACCGCGTCGCGGACAGCGAGATTCCGGTCGCGGTCTGCCCGCGCTCGAACCTCGTCACCGGCGTCGGCGTCCCGCCCATCGCCGAACTCGCCGAACGGACGACCGTGGCGCTGGGGACGGACAACGTGTTCCTGAACAGCCCGTCGATGTTCCGCGAGATGGAGTTCACCGCGAAACTCGCCGACGTTCCGGCCACCGAAGTTCTGCGGATGGCCACCGTCAACGGAGCCGAGATGGCGGGGTTGAACTGTGGTCTCGTCGAGGAGGGCCGCGACGCCCGCCTGCTCGTACTCGACGGCGACTCCCACAACCTCGCCGGTGCGCGCGAGGTCGTCCGCGCGGTCGTCCGTCGCGCCGGTGTCTCCGACGTGGACCGCGTCGTCGCCCCCGGCAACGCTTAACCGCTCCCCCGCGTAACTTGTTAGCATAGGACGATGTACGACCGCATACTGCTCCCGACGGACGGCTCCGCGGGGATGACGCGGGTGATAGACCACGCGGGTGAACTCGCCCACATCCACGACGCGTCGGTTCACGCCCTCTACGTGGTCGACACGGCGAGCCTGACGACGATGCCGATGGACGTGTCGCTCGACAGCCTGCACGGACTGATGCAAGAGGAAGGGGAGAGCGCCGTGGCGGAAGCTCGGCGTCGCATGCCCGACGGCGTCGACGTCGACCGGACGATCACCGATGGCGCGCCCGCGACGCAGATCATCGATTGCGCCGACGAGGCCGACTGCGACGTCGTCGTGATGGGAACACACGGCCGCGGCGGGCTGAATCGCCTCTTACTGGGCAGCGTCGCCGAACACGTCGTCCGCCGTTCGTCGGTCCCCGTCGTCACCGTCCGCGTCGGCGAAGAGATGGACCCGGAGTCCGGCGAAGAATCGCCGCTCCAGCAGGTCGAGCACTAGTCGCGTCGGGGGAGATTAGACCGGACGCAGGTGTTCGCAGTCGCCGGCGGTGACGCTCACTCGTTCGTCGCCCGTCTCGATAACCAGGGCACCGGGGAACTCGACGTCGACGGCTTCCCCCTCGACGGTCCCACCGGGCGTCTCCACGCGGACTCGCTTGCCCAGCGTCGACGCGTACTCGGTCCACTCCTCCACCGCGCCGGGAAGGTCCCCCTGCAATTCGTCGAGCGCTTCGAGCACCCGCTGGGTGAACACCCGCCGGTCGACGTCGCCGACCTGCTCTCTGATGCTCGTCACGCCCCGCTCCGCCGGGAGGGCAGACACGTCGACGTTGGCGTTAATTCCGGCGCCGACGACGACCCACGAGACCCGGTCGGCCTCGCCCTGCGTTTCGGTGAGAATCCCCGCGAGTTTGTTCTCGTCGTCACCGACCACGACGTCGTTTGGCCACTTGATCCGTGCGTCGACGCCCGCCTCGCGGGCCGCGCGGGTGACCGCGACGGCGGTCGCGAGCGTGAACGCCGGCACGTGAGCGGCGGGGACTTCGGGCTCGAGAACCAGGCTGAGCCAGATTCCACCGCTCGGCGAGGACCAGACCCGGTCGAGTCTGCCCTTCCCGCCGGTCTGCTCGTCGGCGAGAACGACCACGTCGCCGGCGCCGTCCTGGGCCAGTTCACGAGCGCGCCGGTTCGTGCTGTCGATGCTGTCGTGGTACTCGACGTCGAACGGCCCGTCCAGGCCGAACTCCACGGCCTCGGCGCCGAACTCGGGGACGCCGTCGAGCACGTAGCCCGCGTCGTCGCTCACTATCGTGAATCCGGCCTCGCGGAGCGCCTCGACGTGTTTCCACACTGCCGCCCGGGAGACGTCCAGCGAGTCGGCCAATTCGGGGCCAGTGACGGGCCCGTCGGCGAGGGCTTCGAGGACACGACGCCGCGTTGCTTGCATATCAATCGGTGTTCGCCCGACGACCAAAAACGCATCCAAGGCGGGCTGGCGAACGGGTGGGATGGTTCTGTTGAAATTCACCTGGTTCACCCACTCTGTCGTGAAATGACTGTTAGGTTCGTTTGCTTCTGTAACGATCAGATGGTTCTGTGATTTGAGTGCTGGACGGGACTGTGGGGACAACAACCAGAAAACCCTCGGCGCGCTGGAGTCGCGCGGACCACGCTGCGCGCCGTGGGTGCTTGCGGGTCCGTGCTTCCTCCACCCCGCCTCGCCCTTTCATCCACCAGGCCCGCACCGCAGCCCTGCCCTTCCCCTGGTCGGCCGACGGGACGGCCTCCCGGCCGAGCGGTTGCGGGGCGGTCAGGACGCGTGTCGCTCGCCGGACGGCGAGCGACCGGGGAGGGGTGGCGGAGTCAATCGTGAGTGCGTTTCATCGCACGAGCGAGGCTGCCCTGGAGGAATGAAAGGGCGAGGCGGGCTCCGGGAACCCCGGACCGATAAGCACCGCAGCGGAGCGAGGAGCGCAGTCGGTCTGCGGGACCGGAGCGCGCCGAGGGCTTTCGACGTGTTCGCGTCGTCATTGGCACCAGTCTCACTGAGACACCAGATCGTTACAGACACTCCCTACACTGATCGGAAAGTCATCGCGCCAGAAAGCGTCCCGTCGCCGAAATGTGGACCACTCACGCAACAAGGTCGCCAAACGTGCCCTTTTTCGTCGCCGGTAGCCAAACTCGGTCCATGACACTGACCGCGGGCGTCGTCGCCGTCCAGGGCGACGTCTCCGAGCACGCCGACGCCATCGAGCGCGCCGCGGCGGCCCACGGCGAAGACAGCGAGGTTCGTGAGATCCGCGACGCGGGGATCGTCCCCGACTGCGACGTCCTCCTCATGCCCGGCGGGGAGTCGACGACCATCTCGCGACTCCTCCACCGCGAGGGCATCGCCGGGGAAATCGTCGACCACGTCGACGCCGGCAAGCCAGTCCTGGCCACCTGCGCGGGGCTCATCGTCGCCTCGACCGACGCTCAGGACGACCGCGTCGAGACGCTCGACCTGGTGGACGTCACCGTCGAGCGCAACGCCTTCGGCCGGCAGAAGGACAGCTTCGAAGCCCCCCTGGACGTCACCGGACTGGACGACCCGTTCCCGGCGGTGTTCATCCGCGCCCCGCTCATCAGCGAGGTGGGCGACGACGTCGAGGTGCTGGCGACGTGGGACGACCGCGCCGTCGCGGTCAGGGACGGCCCGATCGTCGGCACATCCTTCCACCCCGAACTGACCGACGACCCGCGGATCCACGACCTGGCCTTTTTCGAGGAGGTGCTCGCATGAATCGCGAGCGAATGGCGGAAGGTTACCGGAAACGAGCCGAGCGGGACGCCGCTATCGCCGAGGAGATGGCGACGGTCTCCCTGGAAGCCAACGACGAACTCGGCGACGTCCCGGAGTATTGATCCTCACAGCACGAGCGCCCGCCGGAGCGATGCGCTCAAGGCCCGCCGGCCCACCATCGGGAGTATGACCGACGAGATCCTCGACGAACTGTTCGAGGTCATCGAGCAGCGGAAGGCCGACCTGCCGGAGGAGTCCTACACGGCCTCGCTGTTCACCCACGAGAAAGGCGAGAACGCCGTCCTCGAGAAGCTGGGCGAGGAGTCGACCGAACTGATCCTCGCGGCGAAGGACGACGACCGCGAGGAGATCGCCCACGAGGGCGCCGACATCGTCTACCACCTGCTCGTATTGCTGTCGATGAAGGACATGGATCTGGAAGACCTGCGGGCGGCGTTGCGTGAACGGCGGTGAGTCGACCGGCGTATTTATCGGCCCACCGTCAGATATCCGACCATGGCTGAGAATCCGGAGTCGACTGGCCGGACCAAGGTCGACGCGTGGTTCACCACCGACGAACGGTTTCGACTCGCTGCAGGCCTGGGGATCCTGATCGCCATCTTCGAATTCGCGATCTCGCTCATCGACCTGGTCACCGAGGTCATCATTCACTCCCTGGTTCTCGGTATCGGCTTCTACGCTGCACTCACGGTGGTCGAGTATCTGCGTGTGGAACTCGCCACAGAGTAACACTACACGTTACGAACCGTCTGTTACGCCTCCTAGTCCTGAAGACTACCACGGCCCGCCTGATTCTCTTCGGGGCCGAACAGTCCACCGAGGGCACCGCCGATTGCGCTGTCGATAGCGAAGACGGCGGCGACGAGGACGCCGACGACGATCACGCCGAGCCCACCGACCAGGCTCCCGACGGGGCCGCCGCCGAGGCCCCCGAGGAGTGCCGCGACGGGCGCGACCAGCAGCGCGAGGACGATGCCGTCGAGCGCGCCAGCGAGCAGGCCGTGCCAGGCGCCGCTGGCGAGGCCCCCGCCGGCGAGGTAGCCCGCGACGCCGCCAGCGACCAGGCCGGCGCCCACGTGACCGATCACGGGGATGGCGAACGCCAGCAGTCCGAAGACGATGCCCGCGACGAAGCCCCAGAGGACGGCGCGCCAGTCAGTCATACTGGTGTATTGACGGCAGTCGCCGAAACCGTTGTCGGTGCCGGAGAACAGTAGTGAAAGTCAGTCCTCTACGAGTCCGACGACGCCGAATTCACCCGTCGACGGGTTCGAAAGAATGGCGCACCGTCTCGCTGTCGTCGTCCCACTCGAAGTCCTGGTGGGCGCGTTTCAGCCGCTCGCGGTAGGCGTCGAGGTCTTCGGCGCCCTGTGCGCGGGCGTCCGCTTCGGTCAGGTCGCCCAGCGTCCGCTGGGTGACGTCCGTGATCTGGAAGGTCTGGCCGTCGATCTCGAAGGTGTCCCCCTCCTCGGCGTAGGCGTCGCCCCGGTGGATCTGGGTCATCTCCCCGTCGAGGACCATCTGTTTGAGGCGGTCGCCGGGGAACAGGACGCTCGCGTCGAACTCGCTCATACCCGGAGCTATCGTCCCCAGCCTGAAAACTGTGGGCGGGACGGTGCGCTGGACGCACCGACAGCTCTCCCGACGCACTATCGTCGCCCCCGACGCGAAGCGAGTTGCGGGCCGCGAACGCCCCAGCGGCCCAAACGGACGCGCTTTTACCCGCAGGGACGCAATTGCGGTGTAATGAGCCATCCATTCGAGGACCTTCCGACGACGCCGACGTCCGAGGAAGTCATCGACAAGGCCTTCTCCCGGGCCGCCCGCGCCGGCAAGGCGAAGTCGGGCATCGAGGGCCAGCAGTCGATGCTCCAGACGGCGTCGAACATCGTCTCCGACAACCTCCAGAACGTGGTCACCTCGTGGCCGGACATCGAGACGCTCGACCCCTTCTACGTCGAACTCGCCGACGCCATCATCGTCAGCCGCACCGACGGCGAGGGCGGCATCGACGCCATCAAGCAACACCTCTCGGAGGTCCAGTGGGCCTCGCGCAAAGCAAAGGACATCCACCGCGAGTACCAGGGCCGGATGACCAGCGACGCCGACACCGCCCGAAAGCTCCGCAAGCAGGCCTTCGCCCGCATCGCCGACGTCGTCGAGGAGGTCTCGGACGACCTGGCGGCCATCTCCGAAGCCCGGGACACGCTGAAGACCCTGCCCGACATCCGCCCCGACGAGCCGACCATCGTCGTCGCCGGCTACCCCAACGTCGGCAAGTCCTCATTCGTCAACCACGTCACCAACGCCCGCAACGAGACGGCGAGCTACCCATTCACGACGACGCAGATTCGCGTCGGGCATCTGGAACGCGACCGCATCCGCTACCAGCTCGTCGACACGCCGGGGCTGCTCGACCGGCCCGAGGAGGAGCGCAACGACATCGAATCCCAGGCCGTCAGCGCCGTCGAGCACCTCGCCGACGCCGTCCTCGTCTTCCTCGACCCCAGCGGCAACTGCGGCTATCCCCTGGACGTCCAGCTGGAACTCCGGGACGCCATCGAGGCCCGCTTCGACGTCCCCGTCCTCACCATCGCCAACAAGTCCGACCTCACCACCGACGTCGAGGCCGACCACTACATGAGCGTCGCGGAGGACGACAACGTCGACGGCGTGCTGGCGGCTGCTATCGAGGCCGTCGGGTACGAGATAGAGCTGCCATTTGACGAGTAGGAGGGTCTGAGCGGAGCGAACACCAGGCATTCAGCGCGTACACTTTTCACGCAGTGAACAGATAGCGACGAGTATGTCCGAACGGTCTCCCTCCCGTCTGCCCAGTCCGTGGATAACTGCAGGTATCGTCGTCCTGTGGATGGCTTGGGTCCTGTACTCGCTGATCATCATTCAGCAGATACTCCTCGGACTGCTGCCCGGCGTCGTCCTTCTCGGGGGCTACGTCGCGTGGCGATTCCTGTCCGCGTTCGAGGCCATCGCCGACGGACTGCAGCGGATCGCCGACCAGCAGGAACGAGACAGTGAGTAGTCGCTATGTTGTAGCGAGACAAACACAAGAAAGCTGTTCGGTCTGAATCCAACTGTCTGTTCCGATAGGATGGATTATCGATGGTTCATCTCGTTCCATTGCTCGTACTCACGAGTAGAGAGCAATCGTCCGCACTTGCTACAATAGTGAAGGTCGCGGTTACCGGCTTTCGTCTTGACAGTCACTCGCGTACTCCCATCTACAATCCCACAGTTGTCGCATCCACGTTCTTCGTGACGCCTTCGAGCGCTGTCCAGATGAGTCATCATCTCGTCGATTCGGGGACTTGGACGTGTGGACTTTCGGATGAATTCTATCCCAATGACGGAGATGTCTATCTCAGTTTGGTTTCTGGCGGTCGAGGCCGCTTCGATTTCAGCTGTGAAAATACAGACGTCACCAGGGCGTACGTGCTCGTCGACGGGGATAGTGAAGGAGTTCACTCGAACGCATTGATCGGCGTCTAGTAGGAGTTCGACTCGATCGCCTGGGCGTATTTTGACCGGCAACTCACCGACGTTGCCGGGAGTCGTTGTCCAGTCCCAATCAGCCATTAGCGCGCATTTTGTGCTTACTGCCGGTTTACTATGATCTGATTATCGGTATCCTCGCATCTCGGGTCCAGTCTGAGAGCCGTATCGGAGCTAGAAAGCGGTGACAGACGTCGTCGTGAACTGCACTAAGCTTATAACTCTCCACAGGTTTTCTACAACTATGACGCTCGAAGAGACGGTCGATTACCTCGCCGAAGAACTCGACCTGGAACGGAGCGAGCACGTCCGAGAGGTCGGAGAGTCTGTCGCAGAGCTTCGCGACTGATCAAAACAGTTCTCTGAAGTCTCCGTCTCCACCGCTCTCCAGAAATTCAGCGAATCCGTCTCTCGTCGGGCCCTTCCGTCCCGTAAGATCAGAGCGTCCCGTGCGTTCGAAGATCTCCTCGACGAACTGAGTGCAGTGCGCTTCGTGACGCTCCGCGTACTTGGTCAGCGCGTCCCTCCAGTGCATGTCCAGCTCGTAGTCCGTCAACCAGATCTGGATCCCACCCTTCCGCTCGACGACGTCGACTCCCAGTTCCGCTAACCGCTTGAACCGAACATTGTTCCGACGGACGGTGATCAATCGCTTCGACTCGACGATATAGGGGTCAACCCACGCTTTCCAGGTGTGGTCGTCAACGTGGGTAGTCGGCATCTCGAACGACGGCGCTACGCTCTCGATGCAGAACTGGAGCATCGCGATGCTCGTCCGGTGGTTCGCATTCGGGAGTGGGTGTCTCAGAACGAGGTTAGACATCAATTCACCCGCGACGACCGGTAGTGAGGCACCCCAGGATACGTTTTCGAGCGCTCGGTGTACCTGCATCGGTTCAAAGTCCTTGTAGAGCCGGAATTCGTCCTCTTCGCGGACATCGACAGCGGCTTGCAGAAGTTCGAGGAGTCGGAACGTGATGACCTGTGTTGACCGCGGCAGACCGTCTAACCGTTCTTCGAGCCAACCGAGTCCGTACTCGATCTCGTCCGCGTGTGTCGTCGTGTCGTTTCCTTCATACAGTACGTAAATCGGAGTGTTAAACGGATAACCGAGGAGTTTCGTCTTCCCACCATCCTCGTACCGGCGTTGGACGACGTCAGAGGGATCTGTAGAACTATATTTCAGTGACAGGTTCTCGGCGCATGGATGGTGGTAGTACACCAAGTGGTACATCGAACCCGCATGTTTCGTGATCAGTGTTGAAATTACGGGAGACGAAGGATAACAGCCCGCTATCGGAACGGGGGACGGATATGCTCGACTGTCTTCCGATTACTATCAGCACCCGTTTGGCTGTAGTAACGCTCCATAGCGAACAGACTCCGCGTCGTAGACGAAGTGGACTTCGGTGGTAACGGTGACGGGAGCGCTATTTAGCGCCTTCGGGCTGCCCGTGGTCGTCTGGTCGCTGGCGACATCGGCGATGGAGAGACCCTCGCCGAGGTTCGAGACGTTCTCGCCGAGACGCTGTCGATGATCCTGGTCGTCGCCGCGGGCTTCTACAGCGACGGGGACGACGGCGGACGAACACTGGTCCCCGGTGGCCCTGATTACCCGCCCTCGATAGTGACGTAGCGGACCTCCGTCGTCACGTCCTGGCCGGTGATGTGGTCGAACAGCGCGTCGAGTCGAGATGCGAGACGAAGGGGTTCCTGGCCAGGTCCGATACCGACTCTGACCACCACGCGCGAAGGTTCCTGAAAGACGGGCGTGTTCACGAACTCCACGTCGGTCGAGAGGTACGTACCGCCAGAGTTCGAAACCACCCGTTCAGCCGCGTCCTCGACGTCGTTGGTGGTCTGGGCCTGCTGGAAGGAATCCAGCGTGACGCCGCCGAGGAACGCCGAGAGGACCAGGATCGAGACGGCGAGAACGCCGATGCGCTTGAGCGTCGCGGTGCGCGCCTCGTCGGCGCGGAACCAGCGGTGGGGCCGGTAGCCCATGTACCAGAGGCTGACGAGCGCCGCGAGGTTTATCGAGAGGATGTTCACGAGCGTGAGGACGCTGGCACCGAGCGCGGTATAGGGCTGGACCCAGGCGATGCCGATGCCGATGGTCGCGGCCGGCGGGATGAGCGCCACCGCGATCATCACGCCGACCAGCGCCGTCGAGACGCCCGTCGAGAGGCTGATAGCACCGGCGACGCCGGCGCCGAGGGCGACGGCCAGCGAGAGGAAGTCGGGGGCGATGCGCTCGCGGACCTGCGGGATCGTGGTGACGTCGCTGATAGGCGGGATCAGGTGGATCGACCTGACGAGGTAGGCGAAGACGGCGGCGCTGAGGATCGAGAGCACCACGCCCAGCACCTGGAGTTTGACGCCGCGCCGGAACAGGTCGGTCTCGTCGACGACCGTCCCGATGCTGGCCGACAGCGCGGGGCCGACCAGCGGCGCGATGACCATCGACCCGACGACGACGGCCGGCGAGTTCAACAGCAGGCCCGCGGTCGCGATGAGCGCGCTGACGACGGTCATGATGACGTACACCGACAGCGGCGGGGCCATCGCCCGCGCCCGGACGACGAGTTCCTCCCGGGCGATCCGGTCGTCGCTCTCGTCCTCCTCGTAGCGCTCCTGAAGCTCCTGGAAGCGTCGCGAGACGACCGTGTTGGCGTCCAGGACGACCGTGTACCCCTCCTCGTCGATTCCCTCGTCGCGGAGGCGGTCGAGGACGGGTTCGACGGCGCTCTGCGGGAGGGGGACGTACGCGATGGCCGTGTAGTCCCGGCCGCTCGTCTCGTCGGAGACGACGTAGTCGATCTCCTCGTCGTCGAGCGCGCCGAGGATGGCCTCCCGCTTGCCGGTCGGGATCGTGACCTGGATGAGCCGCACACCGATGGATGAGAGTGGCAACGAGAAATAAGCCCGGGATAGGGCCAGACGGGCGGAAAGATAGCGAATCCTCGACCGCGTGTCGAGCCTACAGGTCGACGGAGCGCGACTCCGAATGGTCGACGACCTCGTCGGCGCTCACCTCGCGGCCGAGTTCGTCGGAGAGGTAGATCCCCTCCATGACGAGCATGGAGTTCAGCGCGATGTCGCCGGTGGGTATCGGGTCGACGTCGCCACGAACCGTCTCGATCCAGTGGTCGAACTGCGTCGGGCGCTCGGACGTGTAGCCCCTCTCGCTCGCGAGCCGACCCTGGCGGGTCTCGTACTCGTCGACGTCGATTCGGGCGGTCGTCTCGTAGTCGTTCGTCGTGGTGTGGAACTCCAGCGGGTCGAGTTCGATACCGCCGGTGGACCCCACCACGGCGCCGCGTTCGTCGGACTGGTACATGTGCCAGGCGGCGCGGATCTCCAGGCGCGTGCCGTCGGCGAGGCGTGCCGCACCGGTGCCAGCGTCCTCGACGTCGAACCCGGAGTCCTCCAGCCGTTCCTCGTAGACGTCGGTGTTCGGGCCGACGAGCGACTCGTCGTAGCTGTCCCGGTAGAACTCGAAGGTCTTGCCGTTGACCCGTTCGACGTCGGGGTTGTCGAGCAGGTAGAGCATCCGACCGATTTCGTAGGTACCGATGTCGACGACCGGGCCGCCGCCGGCCGACTCCTTCGAGACGAACGCCGGCGTCCCGTAGCCGTCGACGTACGGCCGGCCGCGGCGGCGCGAGTACACCGAGCGAGCGTACGAGATGTCGCCGAGGTTCCCCTCGTCGACGAACGTCTTCGCGCCGCGGGTCTCCGGCGCGAGCAGCGTCTCGTTCTGGACGCCGAGGTGCTTGCCAGCGGCCTCGGCGGCGTCTGCGATGGCCTTCGCGTCGGCGTAGCTCCCGGCCAGCGGCTTCTCGCAGAAGACGTGCTTGCCGGCCTCGAAGGCGGCGACGGCCATCGGCCGGTGGAGGTTGTTGTGGACACAGACGTCGACCGCGTCGACGCCCGAGTCGTCGAGCATCTCCCGGAAGTCGGTGTAGACCTGCGGGACGTCGTAGCGCTCGGCCAGCCGCTGGGCCGCGTCCTCGTCGACGTCGGCGACGGCCGCCACCGTCGCGCCCGGTACCTCCGCGTACGCCTCGCTGTGGGTCTCGCCGCGGTTGCCCGCGCCGATAACCCCGATAGTGACTTCGTCCATAGGTAGGTGCTCCCGCGCGGGCGCGAATCCGCACCCGCCATGAAACGGAGAGTACGTGAATGGATCACGATGAGCGAGTTAAAGCCACCGATGGGTACAACGGGCGCTGTTAACGCCGCCACCTTCGCGAACCACCGAGGCTTTGGGCGCTCGCCACCTCTCCCCGGTATGTTCGAGACGCGACCGGACCGGGACGGCGAGGTCGTCTTCGTCGGCCGGTCGAACGTCGGCAAGTCGACGCTGATGCGCGAGGTGACCGGTCACACGTTCAACACCGGCCAGCGCCCCGGCGTCACGAAGAAGCCCAACCACTTCGACTGGACCGCCGAGGACTTCGTGATCACGGATCTGCCCGGCTTCGGGTTCATGAAAGGCGTCCCGGAAGCGGTCCGCGAGCAGATCAAGACCGACGTCGTCCAGTACGTCGAGCGCTACGCCGACAACATCCTGGTGGGCGTCCTCGTCGTCGACGGCAAGGCCGTCATCGACATCATCGACCGCCACTCCGGCCCCGACGAGGTCCCTCACGACGTCGAGATGTTCCACTTCCTCCGTGAACTGGATATTCCGACGGTGGTCGCCGTCAACAAGATGGACAAGGTCGACGACGAGGACGAACGCCTCGACGACCTCTGTGAACGCCTCGGCCTCTACCCTCCCTGGCAGCAGTGGCAGGAGACCATCGCCCCCATCAGCGCCAAGCGCGGCAACGTCGACCCGCTTTACGAGGCGATTCGCCACCACCTCCACGAACAGGAGCGCGACGACCTGTTCAAGTTCTTCTGAGACGACCTTTTTCTGCGTCGGGTTCGCTCGCTCCGCTCGCGAACCACTCCTTGAAAAACGTCGGCGAAAAAGGCCGAGTCCTCACTGCGTTCGGACTCGGGGGAAACGCCGCCTTCGGCGGCGTATGCTTGCCGCGGCCGACGGACCAGCCTCGCTTCCGGTAAATCCGCTCAGTCGGACTGTACTTCTGTTCGGATTTCCGCGCCGGACTTATCCGCACTCTCGATCCGCACCTCACCGTCACACCACACCTCGGTCGTCCCGTCGAGCACGCCCAGGTCGTCGTTTTCGAGCACGTGGTCGCGCCAGATGGCCCAGGTCACGAGGTTCCAGGTGAGCGGGCCCCACGACTCGACGTGGTCCTCGTACATCGAGTCCGGGACGAACGACGGGGGCTCGTACCGGTCGAAGACGTCTTGGAGACAGCCCGACTCGAAGAAGCGTTCGCGGGGGAAGACGCCGCCGCCCTTGGGTTTGTCCGTGTCGTAGGCCGGGAGGCGGCGGTCGAGCAATCGTTTGGGGACGTGTTTGGTCGTCGACCGGTGAGGGAGGAGGCTGTCGTCGGCGTAGCGTTCGCTGGCGGGAATCGACTGGGAGAGGGTGGCGACCGAACGGGTGTTGAACGGCGCGAACAGGCTCTTGCCGTGGGCGTAGGCGAGCTGGCGCCACTGGGTGACGGTGTTGTGGGCGAAGAAACTCAGGAGGTGGCCCAGTTCGAGCTGTGCGTCCCAGGGGTCGTCGGCCAGCCCGTCCACTCGGTCGACGACGTACTCGAACTGGCGTCGGGCGCGCTCTCTCACGGCGTCCTCGCCCACGAAGTCGGCGACCACCGCCGGGTCGGTGAAGAAGGCGAACTGCTGGGCGAACGACCGCGGGTGAGCGGGCCGGCGTCGCGCCCGCTCGGCCTGGCGGGCGAAGGTCACGGCGTACTCGCCGAGCGACCCAGGTAGCGAGGTGAGGGCCGTGGCGACGGGCCGGGGGACCAGGTCGTCGAAGCGCGCCGCCGCCCGGAACCCCTTGGCGCCGGTGAGGCCGAACAGCGCGTCGGCGCCCTCGCCGTTGACGTAGCGCCGGCCGTCGTCGGTTCCGAAGACGGCGTCCATCGCGGCCGTCGCACTGTAGTGGGAGGGAAAGCCCAGCCGCTCCATGCTCGTCGCGAGCTGGTCGAGGTAGTCGGCCTCCCGGAGCGGGACGGTCCGGGCGTCGACGTCCAGCAACGCGACGGCCTCGCTGGCGTACTGGCACTCGAAGGCGAGTTCGGGCGCGTCCGACTCGATCACGACCGCGGGGGCGTCGTCGAGGTAGGTGCCGGCCAGCGTCGAGTCGACGCCGCCCGAGAGCATGTTGGTGACGGCGGACGGCCCATCGCTCCCCCTGCCGAGGACGGCGTCGAGCGTCTCGCCGAGTGCCGCCGGCCGGTCCGCGCCGACGTCGCGGTCGCCGGCGAGCGTGCCGACGCGAGCCTGTTTTCGCCTGCCGCTGGCCAGATCCCAGTGGACCCAGGTGCCGTGTTCGAGCGCCCGGATCTCGTCGAGGTAGGTCGTCGGCGCGACCGGCGCGCGGAACAGCAGGTGGTCCGCGACGGCCGTCTCGGCGACGGTCCGGTCGGCGGCGGGCACCTGCGAGATGGCGTTGCGGTACTGGTCGGTCAGGACCAGCGTCCCGTCGCCGGCTCGACAGTGGTAGCAGTTCCGGTTGGAGACGACGCTCCGGTAGGCGTCGACAGCCGCGGGGCCGGCCTCGTCCATCGCGACGTGGACGACGACGGCGTCCTCGGCGACGTCGTCGATAGACTCGCGGACGGCCGCGACCGACGGTGCGTCGTCGACGAGCGACGCGAGCCGGTCCGGGTCGACGCCGGAGACGACCCACAGGTCGGAGCCGCGTTCGAGTACCTCGACCCGCGGGTCCGCGAAGAGGAGTCGGACAACCCGTGCCATACGGTCGGTCCGGCCGACGGGGTCAATACTATCCAGCTGCTAACTGCGGGACGACGGGGTGGTTCCTGGGGCGGACGCGGCTGCCGCTGGTTCGTGGGTCAGTTGCGGGTGACGACGCGTCGCTCGACGCGCGAGAAACTGCCAGCCAGAAAAGCCGCTCGGGGAAGGTCAGGCGACGTTGAATCCTTTGTCGCGGAGGAAGTCCTCCACGCGGCCGGTGTGATTGCCCTGCAGCTCGATGGAGCCGTCCTCGACGGTCCCGCCGCAGGCGAACTTCGATTTGAGGTCCGAGGACAGGCTGTCCATGTCCACGTCTTTCGGATCGAACCCTTCGATGATCGTTACCTCCTTCCCGTAACGGCGCTCGTCGATGCGGATGGTGATCTCCTGAGACTCCTTGGCCACGTCTTCGCAGACGCAGAGTTCATCAGGGAGCCCGCACGTCGAGCAGACTTCCGACATTACAGGTCGCCTTACGAAATCAACCTATTAAACACTTACTGGTGTTGCCCGCCGCGCGCCCTATTTCGGGGCCTGTAGCGGGCGTCGGTCCATCGAACGAGCGAGTTTACGACGGCGGTCCGCCGGTAGGTCGTCGGTAGGCTCCACCGGGGTCGACAGGAGCGGTCACCAGACGAGTTCGTTCACCAGGCGCACCGCCTCGTCGGCGTCGGCCTCGCTCACGTCGCCCCGGTACCGGGCCCGTTCACGGATGGCCGCGACGCGCCGGGCCCGCGGGTCGGCGTCGATGGCGTCGACGTACTCGCGGACGGTCTCGTCGTCCCATCGGGGGCGGTAGTGGTGCTCGCCGAGGTAGTACTGGAGCCGCTGGAACGCCCGTTCGACGTCGGTCGCGGGGTCGGAACGGGGCTGGTAGCGGAGCCAGAGGGCGCGATAGGCCCGCTCGGGAACGCCGCTGCGGCGAACCCCGACGGCGGCGCCCAGGGCAGCGACGAGGACGAGCGCGAACTGCTGGCGGGTAGGCATCCGCGGAAGGGGGCCGTCGTCGCCCGCGCCTGCACCCGTCCCGGTCGCGTTCACCCCCGTCGCGTTCACGCCGTCGAGGTCCTGCGTGATGATCCCCGCCGGGAGCGTCGGCGACTCGATCGTATCGCTGTCGGCGTCCGCCGAGACGTTCGAGGACCCCTCGGCTGCCGTCGTCAGCGGTTCGGGCGTCTGGGTGTCCGTAGGCGTCCACTCCTCGGTGCCGCCCGTGTCGGTCGTGTCGACGGCCGTCACCTCGTTTTCGCGGGCCTGCTGGACGGTCCGTTCACGGACCGCCTCGCGGGGGCCACCCGGCGTCGGGTCGAACGTCACCCAGCCGTACCCCGGGAAGTACACCTCGACCCAGGCGTGGGCGTTGAGCCCGCGGACCACCCGGCGGTCCTCGTCGACGCGCTCGCCGGCCGTGTAGCCGGTGACGAACCGGGCGGGGACGTCCTGGCTCCGCAGCATCGTCACCATCGTCGTCGCGTAGTAGGTGCAGTAGCCGGCGTCCATCTCGAAGAGGAACGCGTCGGCGACGTCACCGCGCGGCCGGTCGACGTTCAGCGAGTAGTTCCTGTTGTTCTGGAGCCACTGCTCGACGACGCGGGCCCGCTGGTAGGGCGTTTCGGCGTCGGCAGTCAGCCGCGCGGCCCGGTCACCGACGCGGTCGGGCGTGCTGTCGGGTAGCTGCGTGTACCGTGACTCGATGGCGCCGGGGTAGTTCGTCCCGGCCTGGTCGAGTTGCCGGGGCGAGGCGTCGGACACCTCGCTGCGGACCCGGTAGCTGTCGCCTTCTTCGAGCGTCTCGCCGGGGACGACGCTGCCGTCGTTCCGCACGCTCGCGCCGGGAAGCCCGGCGACCCGGACCGGCTTCCACGCGGCCGGTGCGACGTTACTGCGCGTCTCGACGCGGAACGTCTGGTCGACGGTCCGCGACGGGCCGGGCGGCGAGTCGAGTCGGCCGTGGCGGTACTCACTGGTCCCGCCGGTCCGGACCCAGCCGTCACCGGTGTAGCGGTCGTAGCTCCCGACGCGCCAGTAGTCGCCCTCGTCGCTGCTCACGGTGAAGCGGACCTGCGGTGAGAGGCTGATGGCGCCCTGGACCGCCAGGTCCTCCTCGGCGTCCATCAGGTTGGCCTCGACCGTCGCGGCACGGTCGAGTCCCGGCGCCAGTGGACCCGCCGCGCCCGCGGTGGCCGGGACGACGGAGATGGCCGAGGGGACGACGATCATCACCGCGGCGACCACGAGCACCGTCTCCGCTCGCGCGATGGGTTCGTCGCGGCGCTCGAAGTCGCCCAGCCCCAGCGCGGCCGCGCCGGCGACGACGCCGGTCAGCGTCGTCACCACGTCCGCGTCGCCGGTCAGCACGAAGAACGTGAGCGTCCCGCCGGCGACGGCGACCGCGGGGGTGTACCACCGGCGGAGCGCGAAGTACCAGGTCAAAAACACCGGCCCGGGCGTCACGCCCAGCACCCACGCGCGGACGTTCGAGATGCGCAGGAGCGAACGGCCGCCGAGCAGCGAGAGGGCGTCGGCGAACAGCGCGATCCACGGTGGATTTCCGGTGATCTGGGTCAGGTACCAGCCGAGTCCGAGCGCGAGCAGGACGACCGCGACGACGACGGCCGTCCACGCCGGCAGCACGCGCGCCAGGGCCGTCGCCGCGACCAGCGAGACGGCGACGATGGCGAGGAACGCGAGCGGGAGGCCGACGACGTCGATGAAGTGGTACATCACCTGCAGCGCGGCCCCGAGCGTGACGAGGACGGCGAACAGCGCCGTCGCTCGCGGCCAGTCGACCGCCGCGACCGCCCGGTTCTCGCGGACGCGCTCGACGAGCGTCACGGTGTCACCTCCGTCCTGACCGGGTTCTCCCGCGTCGTGGTCAGGTCTTCGAGCGCGTAAATCTGCTCGTCGACGGCGACGGACACGCCCGACCCGTCCGCGCGGATCTGGACGTCGGCGCGATCCCAGGCGTGGTCCGGGACGGTCCCGCTCCCGGTGCGCGCGAGCAGTTCCAGCGCGTGTCGCTTGTGGGTCTCACCGTGGCCCTCCGGGAGCGAGCCGCCGGGTACCGTGAGGTCGACGGTGAGACCGACCGAGACGGCCGCGACGAACAGCGTCGCCGCGGCGGTGGCCACGTCGTCGGCGTACCGGGAGTCGGCCGACGCGGCGATGCTGACGGCCTCCTCGTCCGCCGGGTCGGTGAACTCCGTGACCAGCAGGTCGTCGTGCTTGGCGCTGGACTTCCAGTGGACGTCCCGCAGCGAGTCGCCGGGGACGTACTCGCGCAGGCGGTCGAACTCGGTGCGTTCGTCGCTCTCCGGGCCGAGCGTCCGGAGGAAGGAACCGGGGTCGCCGACGGCGTAGACGCGCGGATACACCAGCACCGACGTCGTCTCGTTGATCCGGTGGGTCGTCTCGACCAGGCCGAGGACGTCGCGGACCTGGACGACGGTCCGCCCCAGCCGGTGGACCCCGCGCTGGTCGAAGGTCACCTCGTACCCGACGGTCGTCGGGAGCGTCCGGTCGAACGTGGCCGACCCGGAGAGCCCCTCGCCGATGCAGTCGGTGATCGTGGCGACGCCGCCGCCCTCGACGGTGAGTTCGACGGTCCTGGTCTCGCCGGGGAACCCGGGGGCCGGCTCGGCCCGTTCGACGGTCGGCGTCCCCGCCCGGTGGACGGTGACGGCGCCAGCGACGACGGCGGCCAGCACCGGCGCCGCGATGGCGTTGAGCGCGCGGGCCCGGTCAGGGTCGCCCGCCCACGCGAAGAAGAAGGTGACGACGACGACGGCGAGTGCGACGTACCCGCGGCGCGTCGGTCTCATTCGACCGGAACCGAATCGAGCGCCGCGCGAACGACGTCACGGCCCGTCTGCTCCGCGCTGTCCGGCCGGACCCGGTGGGCCAGCACCGACGCCGCCTCCGTGCGGAGGTCGTCGGGGACGACGTAGTCCCGGCCGTCGAGCAGCGCCCGCCCCTGCGAGGCCCGGAGCAACGCGAGCGACCCCCGGGGACTGACGCCCAGCTGGGCGTGCTCGCGCGTGTAGCGGGCGAGCCTGGTGGCGTAGTCGCGCAGGGGCTGTTCGACGTCGAAGTCGGCGACGGTGTCGCGGGCGCGCTGGAACTCCTCGAGCGTGGTCACCGACGTCAGGTCCTCGATGGGGTGACGGCCGACGACGCGGCCGAGCATCTCCGCCTCCTCGACCTGGTCGGGGTAGCCCAGATGGATCTTCTTGGTGAAGCGGTCGAGTTCCGCCATCGGCAGGTCGTAGGTCCGGTTCTGCTCGACCGTGTTCTGCGTGGCGATGACGGTGAACGGCTTCGGTACCGCCCGGGTCGTCCCGTCGACGGTGACCTGCCCCTCCTCCATCGCTTCGAGCAGCGCCGACTGGGTCTTCGGCGGCGCACGGTTGATCTCGTCGCCCAGGACGACGTTGCCGAAGATGGGCCCGGGCTGGAACTCGAAGGTCTCGGACTGCTGGTTGTAGACGTTGACGCCCGTGACGTCCGTCGGGAGCAGGTCGGGGGTGAACTGGACGCGCTTGAACGTCCCCTCGAAGGAGGCGGCGATGGCCCGGGCGAGCATCGTCTTCCCGACGCCGGGGACGTCCTCCAGCAGGACGTGGCCCCGACCGAGCATCGCCGTGAGGACGTGCTCGATCTCCGCGTGGTGGCCGACGATGACCTCCTCGACGTTCTCGATTACCTGCGTCACGACGCGGTTGGCTTCGCGGAGGGCCGGCTCCGTCTGCCGGCCCTGAGAGGTGTCCGTGTCTGTCATGGTTGCCATCGGGCGGGACGCGCCCGGGCCGTGCCACCGTCGGTTCCCTGGCACCACCCGTCTCGGCCTGCGCGTACGACCAAACGTGGGGGGTCCTAGGGCGTGCGTGCATGTAACTCTGCTGGGTGCTACCGCCACCCACGGTCGTGTGCGGACGTCACACGAGCGCTACGTGTGATGTCGCCGAACGAGTCACCACTTTTTGCAATCCTCGCAGACGAAGCCAGGCTCGTCGCGCCAGCGGCGCTCGGCGGTCTCGCCGCAGGCCGCACAGGCGGCGCCGCCGGGCGTCCAGTCGTAGGTCGCGACCGCCGGGTCGGTGGGCTGTTCGGTCGCTTCGTCGTCTACCGCAGGAACCGCCTCGTCGTCGCTCTCGGTAGCATCGCTCTCGCCGTCCGGACTATCCGCGCCGTCAACACTCTCCACGGCGTCGGGCGCTGAGACGCCCGAAGTTGCCGTCTCGCGGTCGTCGTCCGGTTCCGCCTCCTGGTCGTCGGCGTCGAGAAAGTCCTCCAGCGAGGCGTCGTCGGGCATGGTCACTGGTCGACGCTCGTTCCCCTTCAGGATAGCGACCGAGAAAGCCAAGTGCCCGTCTTCCGAACCCCCGACTATGCAATCACTGCTCACGGACCTGATCGACAGCATCCTGGCGATGCCGGACGCGTTCGCGGAAGTCGCCATGCACGACCCGCTCTCGGCCGTGCTCATGGCCGTCGGGTCGGTCCTGTTCCTCGCCACGTTCGGCGTCTTCGGCTACCTGGCGCTGGGTGCGGCCGTCGACGCGGTCGTTCCCGACGTCAGCGCTGGCGGGCCGCCGCAAGCAGGTCGATAGCCTCGCTCACGTCCGGGCCCAGCGGCGACGCGAAGACGACGCTGTCCGCGTACTCCAGGAGCGCCGCGGTGCGCTCGGCCACTGTTTCCGGCGTGCCGGCGATACAGAACGCGTCTATCATCGCGTCGCTCACCTGCCCGCCCGCCTCGCGGAACTCGCCAGCGGAGATGGACTGCCCGATGGCGTCGGCCAGCTCCTGGTCGAGTCCGTGGCGGGAAAGCACCGGCCCCGGCGCGCCGGCAGTGATGAACGCGACTGGCATCCGGGCGGCGTCGCGGGCCGCCGACTCTTCCTCGGCGACCGACACGCTGGCGTAGGCCGCCAGGTCGACCGCGCTCCGGTCACCGTCGCCTGCTTCTACTCCCTTTTCCACCTGCGCTTCGGCCCATTCCAGGTCCTTCGGGTGGGCGCCGTTGTACAGGACGCCGTCGGCCCGCTTGGCGCCCATCCGCGTCATGTGGGGGCCCTGGGCGCCGACGTACACCGGAATCTCGCCGACCTCGTAGTTCAGGCCGGCGTCGTGTGCCTCGAAGGTGCCGTCGTGGTCGACGCGCTCGCCCCGCCACAGTCGCCGGGCGACCTCGAACGTCTCAAGCACGCGCCGGAGCGGCCGGTCGTGGTCGTAGCCCAGGTTCCGCAGCGTCGAGGCGTCCCCCGGACCGACGCCGAAGATGGCGCGACCGTCGGACACCTCGTCGAGCGTCGCGACGCGTGAGGCCAGCGTCACCGGGTGGGTCTCGTACGGATTGGCGATGCCCGGCCCGACGGCGATGGACTCGGTCGCTTGCGCCATCGACGACAGCGCCATAAACTGGTCGCGATTGTTGTAGTGGTGGGCGGCGAAGACCGCGTCGAAGCCGGCGGCCTCGGCGGCGACGGCGTCGTCGGTCAGCGCCGGGACTGGACGTTCGGGGGTGAGTTCGATGGCGTACATTGGTCAGGTATTGTCAGCTTCGTAGGTCCACTCGCGTAGCGCCTGGCGCACCAGGTCCTGGTCCTGGTCGCGGTAGAGGTCGTCGTGCCCCGCGTGGTCGCCAAAGTCGAAGTTTCGCACCACGGCGACCGGGGTGCCGCCGTCTCCCTCGCCAGTCACGAGGTTCGCGGCGCCGGCGAGTTCGTCGACGACCGCCTGGACGGTGACGCCCATCTCCCGGCCGTCCCTGTCGTGCTCGCCGCGCCAGTCGCGAGCGGCAGGGATGCCGGCCCAGCCCAGCGCGACGCCGCGCTGGCCCTGGCGGAACGGGCGCCCCGAGGTGTCCGTGACGACGACGGCGGGTGAGTCGTCCGCGAGACTGTCGTCGCCCCCGTCGCTCCCGTCGGCGGCGACGCCGAGCGCGTCGGCGAACCCCGCGTGGATCCGCTCGGCGCTCGCCGTGGGGTCTTCGGGGAGCAACAGCAGGTCGGCGTCGGGGACGTTCGAGCGGTCGATGCCCGCGTTGACGGTCGTGTGGCCGAAGCGCGTGACGGCCAGCAGGAAGGGGGAGTCGAGCACCAATTCCTCGCTCTCCTCGAGGACGGCCTGGGCGAACCGGGGGTCCTTTTCCTCGCCGGCGAGGTCGGCGATGCGGGCCGCGATCTCCTCCGCTCGCTCGCCGGCCGGGAAGTCGGCCAGGTCGGCCTGGCGGCCCTCGGCCTTGGAGACGACCGTGCTGGCCACGCAGACGACGTCGTCGGGCCGCAGGTCGACCCGCTCGCCGATCATGGCCGCCAGGTCGTCGCCGGGGCGGACCTCGGGTAACCCCTCGACCGCGAACAGTTCCATACGCCTCTTCCGGGATGCGGCGGGAAAAAGGGCCCCGGTAGGGGAAAGCGACGCCAGCGGTGGCAACGCCTGCCGACAGTGGTGACGGGGAGTCGTCGGTCCGGGCGAAAGACCGGCCGCCTACAGCTCGTGGACGGTCACGTCGATGGCGCCGTCTGCGACGTCTGCAGTCATCATCGTCGCCCGCGTCGCGGGTGAGGCGCCCGTCGCGCTCCCGGGGTTCAGGATGCGGACGCCTCGGTGGGTCGCGTCCGTCACCTCGTGAGTGTGCCCCGAAACGGCGATGGCGCCATCGTCGCCGTGTTGGCTGGCCGCGTTCACGACGCGGTCCTCGTAGCCGCGCACCGACCCGGTGCCGTGGGTGACGACGAACGCCACCCCACCGAGTTCGACCGACGCGACGGCCGGGAGCCCCACGTGTGGGTCCGTGTTCCCCCGCACTGCAGTGAGTGCAGTGGCCATCTCCCGGACGTCGGCGATTGTACTCTCCGCGTCGAAGTCGCCGGCGTGGATGACGTGGTCCGCGTCGCCGATTCGCTCGCGAAATTCGTCGGGGATCCGCTGGGCTCTGGAGGGGACGTGCGTGTCGCTGACGATGGCGACGTTCATGGGACACTGTATCGGTCGTGTCGATAAAAGGGCCTGCACTCCTGAACGGATATTCGGACGGCTGTCGGTTACAGGAGGAGTGATCGGTACAGATCAACTACGTAGCGATCTGGGGGAGTCGAAATCGTCGCACATAGCACGAAGTCAAAGAACTCGAAAGCCCTCGGCGCGCTCGACTCGTGCGAACCCGTTGCGCTCGCTCGTTTCTCGCGTGCTTACGGGTTCGGACTTCGCCGACCGCGCCTCGCCCTTTCAGTCCTCCAGGCCCAGCCTCGCTCGCGCGATGAAACGCGCTCGCGATTGACTCCCCACTCCTCCCCGGATTCGGCGCGTCCGCGCCGAATCACGCGTCCTGACCGCTCCGCAACCGCGCGGCGGTCGGCCGGGAGGCCGTCTCGTCGGCCGACCAGGGGAAGGGCAGGGCGGGGGTGCCGTCCTGGAGGACTGAAAGGGCGAGGCGCGGTCGGGGAAGCCGGGACCCCAAAGCACCGGAACGGAGTGAGGAGCGCAGGGTGGTCCCCGCGACCCGAGCGCGCCGAGGGCTTTCTGGCTGTTGGGAGTCTCGGTTCTTCCAGCGCCAGCCAGAAGAATCACCCGTTCAACTCACAGTTGTACGCATCGACAACGGAAGGACTGAACACCACCATCGAATCACGTCCCGGAGATTCATTGCCGGACACGCCGAACACAGAACCATGTCCAAAACGCCCGTCGTCACCGTCTTCCTCCGGAACGACGGCGACGTGCTCCTCTTCCGGCGGAGCGACGCGGTCGGGTCCTATCAGGGGCGGTGGGGCGGCGTCGCCGGCCACGTCGCCGACGACGAGGGGCGAGACCGCTCCCCCGAGGCGGCCGCCCGCGACGAGATAGCGGAGGAAACCGGTATCGCGGCCGAGGACGTCTCCCTCGTCCGCGCTGGCGACCCGTTCCCCGTCGACGACCCTGACCGCGACGACCGCTGGCTCGTCCACCCGTTCCTGTTCGACTGCGAGTCGCGGGCCGTCGAGACGAACGAGGAGACGGCCGAGTACGAGTGGGTCCCGCCGACGGCAATTCTCCGTCGAGAGACCGTTCCCGCTCTCTGGACCTCGTACGACCGGGTACGACCGCGCGTCGCGACCGTGCGCGACGACCGAGAGCACGGGTCGGCCTCGCTCTCGATACGGGCGCTGGAGGTGCTCCGGGACGAGGCTGCCCTGGCCGAGACCGGGCAATCGGCGAGTGACGACGGCGACGCGGACTACGAACGGCACGAGAGCGACGGCGACGACTGGGAGGGGCTCGCTAACCTGGCGCGTCGACTTCGCGACGCACGCCCGTCGATGGCGGTCGTCGCCAACCGCGTGAACCGGGCGATGGCGGCCGCGAGCGAGGACCGGACCCCGGCAGCGGTCGAGGCGGCAGCGAGCGACGGCATCGACCGGGCGCTGTCGGCCGACGAGGCGGCCGCCGCGAACGCCGCCGACCACCTCCCGGACCGCGTCGCCACGCTCTCCCGCTCGGGCACCGTCCTCACGGCGATTCGAGCGGCCGAGCCCGACGCCGTGCTCCTGGCGGAGTCGCGACCGGGCCGCGAGGGCGTCGGGGTCGCCGAGGCGCTGGCCGGCGACTGCGAGGTGACGCTCACGACGGACGCCGCGTTCCCCTTCGAACTCGACGCCTGGAACGCCGAGGCGCTCGTCGTCGGCGCGGACCGCGTGCTCCCCGACGGCCGCGTCGTCAACAAGGTGGGCACCCGGGCAGCGGTGCTCGCCGCGCCCGACCATTGCCCCTCCTACGTCGTCGCCGCGAGCGACAAGGTGGCGACCGACGACGCCGTCGACCTAGAGGAACGGGACGCCGCCGAGGTGTACGACGGTGACGCGGCCCTGGCGGTGGCGAACCCCACGTTCGACGTGACGCCCGCCGACGCGGTCGACGCCGCGATCACCGAGGACGACGCCCTCGACGCCGAGGCCGTCGCCCGGGTCGCGGAGCGCCACCGCGAGTGCGCGGACTGGGGGTGAGGCGCAGGCCCCGGTGTTCGGTCTTCCCGTCGCTATTTGTGGGTGGCCGCGGAACCTCCATGGAGACCGATGAACGGGGACGTCGACCATGGCCGGACGATAGCGGGTCTGTCGCTCGTGGGCGTGGGACTCGTCTCGACGCTGGGGATCGTCACCGCCGAGGCGCTCTATCCGGGGTACAGCACCGCCGAAGAGACCATCAGCGCGCTCGGGGCGTCGATCGGACCGGCGGGACTCGTCCAGCCGTCGGCCACGATTTTCAACGGTGCCATGATCCTCTCGGGGCTGCTCACGCTGGTCGCCGCCGACGGAATCGACCGGGTGTACGACCGCCGCTGGCTAACCGCCATCGTCGCTCTCACCGGCCTCGGCGTCGCCGGCGTCGGGATCTTCCCGGCGGATCAGCCAGCACCGCACTTCGCCGCCGCCTTCCTCGCCTTCGCCGGCGGCGGACTGTCGGCCATCGCGGCCGCGCTCGTCGTTCGACGGCCGTTCAGCTACCTCTCGGCCGGCCTGGGCGTCGTCGCCCTGATCGCCCTCGCCCTGTTCGTCGCGCTCGGCGGGTCGACCGTGCTCGGCATCGGTGGCCTCGAACGCTGGATCACCTATCCGACGCAGCTCTGGGTGACGGCCTTCGGCGGGTACCTCCTGGGGACGGGCGAACACGAGCCGTAACCGACCGGCGAGGTGATCGACCGGCGGGGTGATCGACCGGCAAGGCGAGCGACCGACGGGGGACGATTCGGTGCAACGATCCGGTCGCGGCACAGCACTTAGGCACGCGCCGCCCCAACCGTCCACATGGACGCGCCCCACCAGCTACGGACGGCGGCCGCCGAGCACGACGACGTGTCGATCACCCACCGCGAGTTCGAGGAGACGGCGGAACTCACGGTCGACTTCGGCGCCGACGCCCACGCCAGCGTCGACGTCGTCGGCGACACCGCCATCGTCGTGGCCGACGACCAGCAGTACGAGTTCGACGTGCCCGAGGAAGCGACGGAGGTCACGACGAACGACGGAATGCTGATCATCCGGTCCGATCGATAGGGCGAGAGTTCGGGCCGCGAGGCCCACCCCTCCTTCACAGCGCGCGTTCGCCCACGTCAGCGACGCGTCCCGCCGGCACCGGTCTGACGACGCCGTAGTAGAGCCGGTAGGGGACGATGCCAGCGCCGATGCCAGCGAGTACCGCCGGGAGGACGGCCGAGACGACCGCCGGCCCGGCGACGAGTCCGAGCGCGAGGACGGCGACGCCGAAGGCGGCGACGACGGCCACCGTCGTCCACCCGCCGACGACGCCGTGGTCGTCGGCCCACGCGAGCGCCGCAGTCAGGGGCGCGATGACGGCCGTGAGCCACCAGTACGGCAGCGCCCCTCGGCTCGCGTACAGCAGTCCCATCGCGACGCACAGCGCACCGAGGCCGACGTCGACGACGACTGCCTTTCGTTCGGCGTCCATAGCCGCGTGCTCGGCCGGTCGGCCCAAAACCGTGGCGTTACCCACCATGCTTTAATTAAATGTAATTAGATTTTTCACGCACCCGGCAGTAGTGTTCGTCGAATGTCACCTCGTCGCCGCCCACCCATGGTATCGGACGGCTCCGCGACCGACCCGAACCCGCAGCGAGGTTCGAGGTGATCCCCCGTGGAGACCCATCGACGGTCGATAGTCAAGGCCGCGTCCTACCGACTGTTCGCCACCTCCGTGGTGTTCCTGATCGCCTTCGCGTACACGGGCCAGCTGGGGTCGTCCGCGAAGATCGGACTCTCCGCCGCGGTCGCGAAGACGGCGCTGTACTACGTCTGGGAGCGGGTGTGGAGCAACGTCCAGTGGGGATTGCAGGAACAGTAACGGACCGCAGTCCGTCGGAGGAACGACGACGTCGACGATCAAATCGCCAGTCTAGTCGTCGGCGTGGATCTCGTGGCCGCACTCGGGACAGGTGACCTCGTCGTGGCGGAGCGCGGCGGAGTGCTCGCGGACGTCGCGCATGACCTCGGAGATGTGGTCCTCGGCGGCGAGTTCCTCCTCGACGCTCAGTTCGACGCCCTCGACCTCCAGCAGGAACTTCGCGACCTCCGTGGCCTCGTACATCACGTCGTCGAGTTCCTCGGCGGTGAAGAAGTCGCACATCGCGCCGTAGAGGAAGGTGGCGCCGGCCTTTCGCACCTTTTCCTCGAAGGCGGCCCGGGCCTGGTTGACCGCCTGGGGCGTGTAGGTGTCCGTCATGAACGGCACCAGTTCCGGGAGGTTCTCGCCGATCTTGGTCATCTCGACCCCCGTCTCGGTCCGGAAGTCCGCACAGAGGCGCGCCATCGCCCACTCGCGCGCGGTGATGTACGTGCGGTCCCGCAGGAACTCGTTGGCCCGGTCGTAGGTCCCGCCGTCGATCTTCTTGAACCGGTCGTACTTCCTGACGTCCGCCGGGACGTCCTCGGCCATCTCCTCGACCCCGTCGGCGTCGCCCGGTTCCTGGGCCGCCTCGGCTTCGCTCGAATCTGCGTCGCCGGCCTCGTCGGTGGCGTCCGCCGTTTCCTGATCGTCGGCCGTCTCGCCGGCCCGCTCGCTCTCGACGAGTTCCTGGGCGGCCTGGACGGCGGCCGACTCGTCGACCCCGTCGTCCTCGGCCTGGTCGTCGTCGACCGGTAGCGGTTCGTCGCGACGGAAGCTGTCGCCGTCGCCGGGCGCCGGACCGGCGTCGTCACCGTCGCCGGACGCGAGATCGTCGGCGTCCTCGTCGCCAGACGCGCCGATGTCGTCCGCATCAGCGTCGTCCGCATCGGGAGTATCGTCGTGCGCGTCGGCGGTATCACCGCCCACGTCGGCGGCATCACCGTTCACGTCGGCACCGCCGTCCACGTCGTCGACGTCGCCATCGGTTTCAGCGACGTCGCCAGCGCCGTCAGCGTCGTCGAGCGACGCGCCTGTAGGCTCAGTTTCCACGTCCCCGTCCTCGGCCTCGCTCACGTCGCCGTCACTGGGGCGGGACTCACCCCCATCCTCGTCTACGTCGGCCTCGTCCACGTCAACTTCGTCCACCTCGCTTTCGGCGGTCTCGTCCCCAGGCGTCGCGCTCTCCGCAGTCTCGTCCTCGTCCACTCCGGCCTCGTCCACCTCGCTGTCGGCCGTCTCGGCCTCGTCGGTCGCGCTTTCCGCAATCTCACCCTCGTCTGTCTCGCTCTCGACGCTCTCGTCGCCGTCCGAGGCGCCGTCGTCGAGGACGCCAGGGCCCATCACGTCCTCGACGGCGGCCTCGACCTCCTGTGCCGGGTCGAGTTCGTCGTCGGCGTCGTCGGTTCCCTCGTCGGCGCCACCCGCCGGCGGGTCGCCGCCGGTTCCGTCGCTCGTGGTGTCACCGCTCGGGTCTGTCGAACGGTCCTCGACGTCGCCTTCGCCGTCGCCGTCCTCGTCCGGCGGTTCGCCTGCGTTCATGGGCGAACCTGGGGTACCAGGGGTGAAAAAGGCCTCGCCGCGGCAGGTGGCTTTTTTGCAGGTGCCCGCTAACAGCGGCGCATGCAAGTCCTACTCGGCGTCGGGGGCACCCCTCTCTCCTACCAGGCCCTCGACGAGACGATCGCGCGAGCGCAGGAGGCCGGCGACGAGCTCACCGTGGCCGTGTTCGCGAGCGGCGCAGCCGACGCGAGCCGAGACGAGGTCGAACAGCGCGTCCGCGAGACGCTCGCGGAGACGGACGTCCCGTCGACGGTTCGCCACGTCGAGGGCGACCCGGGGTCCGACCTCGTGACCATCGCCAACCGGGAGTCCTTCGACCGCATCGTGCTCGGGAGCGGGGAGCGCAGCCCGCTCGGCAAGATCCAGCTCGGCTCCGTCGCGGAGTTCGTCCTCCTGAACGCCCAGACGCCGGTGACTCTCGTCCGATGAGCCCGGCATTCCCCGACGAGCCGGCCGACTCGTTCCCGCGACCACCCCGGTCGTTCGCGGACGGCGCCGGCCGGACCATCGACGTCGAGCGCGCGTCGGACGCCGACGCGGCGGACCTGCTCGCGATGTACCGCGAGTTCGACCCCGCCGACCGCGCCCAGGGCATCCCGCCGGTCCAGGCCGAGGCCATCGAGCAGTGGCTCGACACCATCCTCGCCGAGGACTGCGTCAACGTCGTCGCCCGCTACGACGGCGCCGCCGTCGGCCACGCGACGCTCGTCCCCGACGGCGACATCGGCTACGAACTCGCCATCTTCGTCCTCTCGGAATACCAGGGCGCCGGTATCGGCACCGAACTCGTCGAGACGTTGCTGGGGCTCGGTCAGGCCGAGGGCATCGAGAAGGTGTGGCTCACCGTCGAGCGGTGGAACGACCCCGCCATCGCGCTGTACAAGAACGTCGGCTTCGAGACGAGCGACGCCGAACGGTTCGAACTCGAGATGGGCATCCGGATCTGAGGGGCCCCATCGGTTCGAACTGGCGACGTGGTTCCGCCGATCGAGTGCCGAAGAGAGACCACCGAAACCCGCTAGAACAGTGATGGACGTCACAGCCGGGCTGCTAGCGGCGTACGTCATGGTTCCGCTCGTCCCGGCAGTCGGTACGGCCCTCACGGTCGTCGCGCTGTCGCGCCCCCGTGTCGGGATTTTCACGACCGACGAGACCGTCCAGACGCCGTTCGGCTACGAGCGGTATCGGTTCAAATCCCCGAACCGCCGCCGTGCGCTCGGCGTCCTCCTCGTCGCCGAGTTTCTGGTCCTGACCGTCCTCACCGTTTTCGCTGCCGACGCGTATCTCGTCACTCCGTAGTGAGCAGACGCGCCGGGAACCGGTCGGCACTCACACCGCCGAAAGAAGCGTCCGGAAATCGCTACACCGAGAGCACGGGCTGGCTGGCGTACTCGATGACGTACAGCGCCGCGCGCCCGATGGCCTCGTCGGTCTCGTTGCTGCCGGGTTCCCGGGGCACCACCACGAAGTCGGCCTCGATGGCCTCGGCGACGTCGAGGATGACGCTGCCGGGAGACTGGCGCAGGCTGGTCGGCGAGAATCCGGCGGCAGTGGAGGTGTCGAGGTTCCCGCCGACGCCGTCGGAGTCGAGGCGGCCGCGCACCATCTCGGTGAACTCGCGGTGGTCCTCGGCGACGGTGTCGGCGTCGACGGTGCCGTCGTCGATGGCCTTCACGAGGCGCTCGTCGAGGACGAACAGGAGGTGTACGTCGGCGTCGTAGGCGTCCGCGACGGTGATCGCGTACTCGATGGCCCGCTCGGACTGGTCGCTGCCGTCGACCGGTGCGAGTACGAGATCCACGTCCATTGGCAGTTGATCTGACGGGCGGCCCCAAATATCCATCCATTCCGCGCTGACACGACCCCGGGGGAGGACGCGGAGAGAGCACGGAGAGGCTACGGAGTGAGCACGAGAGGAGCGCACTGAGAGAGCACGGGGCTTTAACCCGCGAGCGGAGAAGCGTTGGCTATGCGAGAGTACGACGTCACGCGGGTCTGGGGCATCCCGATCCGCGTTCACGTCTCCTTGCTGGTCATCCTCCCGATCCTCGCGTACCTGATCGGGAGCGGCGAGCAGATCGGGCTGTACGCGGGGCTCATCGAATCGCTCACGGGAACGTCGCTCGACGTGGCGGTCCTCCGGCAGGGGAACACGCCGTGGGTCATCGGCAGCGTCGCCGCCGTCGCCCTGTTCGTCAGCGTCCTGCTGCACGAACTGGGCCACGCGTGGATGGCGATGCGCTACGACCTCGACGTCGAGTCGATCACGCTGTGGATCCTCGGTGGGCTGGCGAACCTCGGGTCGATCCCCAGAGAGTGGAAGAAGGAGTTCTGGATCGCCGTCGCGGGCCCGATAGTCAGCGTCGCCACCGGTGTCGTCTGTTACCTGGCGCTGTTCGCGGTGCCGGCTTCGGCCGACGTGACGACGTTTGTGGTCGGCTGGCTGGCCGTGACGAACCTCACCCTCGCAGTGTTCAACATGCTCCCGGCGTTCCCGATGGACGGCGGGCGCGTCCTCCGGGCGCTGCTGGCCCGGAACCGGCCGTACGTCGCGGCGACCAGAACGGCCGCCCGGATCGGGTCGATCTTCGCCATCCTCTTCGCGGTCTTCGGCATCCTCCCGCCGATTCAGCCGATGTTCCTCCTGCTGGCGCTGTTCATCTACGGCGCGGCCAACAGCGAGTCCCGGATGGTCGCGCTGTCGGACCTGCTCGAGGGCCTCACCGTCGGCGAACTCGCCAGCGGGACCGACGCCACCATCGACGCCGGCGAGACCGTCGACGACCTCGTCTCGCGGATGTTCGCCGACCGACGGACCCAGTTCGTCGTCACCGAGAACGGGACCCCCGTCGGCGTCGTCTCGGCGGTCGACTTCAGGGCGCTCTCCCCCGAGGAACGCGCCACCACGACCGTCGACGCGCTCGTCGAGCGCGACCTGCCCCGCTTCGACGCGGGGATGGCCGCCTTCGACGCGCTGGTCGAACTCGACGGGAATCGCACGACCGAGGCCATCGTCGAGGACGCCGCGGGCAGCCGCGTCATCACCCGCGCCGACTTCGCCGCCGCGATGGAGATGCGACGGCTGGTCGGTACCCACGAGCCGTTCTGAGCCGGACCGCCTGCAGGACTTTCTCTTCCGGCTTCCTCTTCGGACGGGACCACAGGCCCCTTCCGACCGTCCGCCGTAGGCCCACGCATGCCTGAACAGAACAGGAAGTTTCTGCTGGCGCAGCGCCCCGAAGGCAAACCCGACGAGGACACCTTCGAACTGGTCGAAGACGACGTCCCCAAGCCGGGCCCCGGCGAGGTGCTCGTGCGGACTATCTACCTCTCGGTCGACCCGTACATGCGCGGGCGGATGCGCGACGCCGAGTCCTACGCGGAGCCGTGGGAGGTCGACGAACCGCTCGAGGGAGCCGTCGTCGGCGAAGTCGTCGAATCCAACGGCAGCGGATTCTCGGCGGGCGACGTCGTCACCGGCGACCTGGAGTGGGCCGACTACGCCACCGCGCCGGGGAGCGAACTCACGGCGGTCGACCCGGACCTGGGGCCCATCTCGACGGCGACGAGCGTCCTCGGGATGACGGGCCGGACGGCCTTCTTCGGCACCCGGGAAGTGGCCCAGCCGACGGCCGGCGACACGTTCGTCGTCTCCGGCGCGGCGGGGGCGGTCGGCTCCGTCGCGGGCCAAATCGCGAAGATGGCCGGCGCCCGCGTCGTCGGCTTCACCGGCTCCGACGAGAAGGTCCAGTTCCTCGAGGACGAACTCGGCTTCGACGCGGCGATCAACTACAAGGAGACCGACGACTACGTGGCCGCGCTGGCGGAGGCCGCGCCCGACGGCGTCGACGCGTACTTCGACAACGTCGGTGGCCCCATCACCGACGCCGTCTTCCAGCAGTTGAACCTGGACGCCCGCGTCGCCGTCTGTGGCCAGATTTCACAGTACAACGCCGAGGAGATGCCGACTGGCCCGCGAAAGCTCGGCCAGCTGATCGGCAAGCGCGCGACCGTCGAGGGGTTCCTCGTCTGGGACTTCCACGCGCGCTTCGAGCAGGCGAACCGGCGACTCGCAGAGTGGGTCCAGTCGGGGGAACTCCAGTACCGCGAGACGGTCACCGAGGGCCTGGAGAACGCGCCCGACGCCTTCGTCGGACTGTTCGAGGGCGAAAATATCGGCAAACAGCTGGTGAAAGTCGGCGACGAGCCGTAGCGGGCGTAGAAACACCTCGTCGTGGACGCGAGCGAGTTACTCGGGCTTCCGGACGATGTTTTCGAGGGCAGCGGGGTCCGCGTCGTCGTCGAGTTTGCGGACGTTGCCGGCGACGATGTCGGCCAGCCGGTTCCAGTGTTCCGGGCTGTGACCCGCGTTGTGGGGCGTGATGGTCACGTTACCGAAGTTCCACAGCGGGTGCTCGGCCGGGAGCGGTTCCGGGTCGGTGACGTCGAGGCCGGCGCCGGCGATGGAGTTCGTGCGAATCGCCGACACCAGCGCGTCGGTGTCGACGATGGCGCCGCGGCCGACGTTGACGAGATAGGAGTGGGGCGGGAGCGTCTCGAACTCCGCCTCGCCGATCAGGCCCTCGGTCTCGTCGGTCAGCGGCGCGGCGATAACGAGATGGTCGGTCCGGGCCAGCGCCTCGTGGATCGCTTCGTCGTCGAAGCCGACGACCTCGTCGGTCGGACCGCCCTTCTCCGGCGAGTAGCGGACGCCGATAGTGTTCACGTCGAACCCGTCCAGTCGCTGGACGACGGCCTGGCCGATGGCGCCGAGGCCGACGACCGTCACGACGCTGTCCTTGAGTTCGCCCGCCTGGAAGTGGCGCCACTCCCGGCGCTCCTGGCGCTCGCTGGCCACGTGCATGTTGCGGGTGAAGCCCAGCACGTAGGAAAGCACCTGCTCGGCGATGTTGGGCGCGTGGATGCCGGAGGCGTTCGTGACGGCGACGCCCCGCGAGGCGAGTTCGTCGAGCGGCAGGTGGTCGTAGCCGGCGGCGACGCCGGCGAACAGTTCCAGGCGCTCGGCCCGGTCGACCAGACCTGGGTCGACGTCTGTCGACGAGATGACCCTGGCGCCGGCGGCGAACTCCCGCTCCTCTCTGGGGGTCCGGGCGACGTGGACGGTGTGGTCCGGGAGGCGTTCTCTGAGCGCGTCGGCGTAGTCGACGGCGGGCATCCCGTGCGTCCCTCTGCGGAGGACGAGGACGTCTGTGTCACTCATAGTATGGGAAGTACTCACGTACACAGAGCGGAGGGCGATACAAGACCGTTTGGCACGGGGAAAAGTGCGGGGGAGCGAGCCGTGAAACGTCGGTCGAACTCGGCTCAGGTGCGACGGCGGACGACCAGCCCAGTGACGGCCAGCCCGATTCCGAGCAGGACGAGTCCGAGATGGGTCTCCGCGAACCAGTACGGCGTCCCCGGGAAGACCGAGCGGATGCCCACCATCGCCAGCGAGAGGACCGGCACGTCGCCGCCCGGGTCGGTGACGGTGGCGCGCTCGTACCGGTCAGTACCGGCCCGCTCGCCCTCGGGTAGCCGCTCTGCCTCGTAGGGGATGCCGCCGGTCTGTTGGCTCCAGACGACGGTGCCGTTGGGCGTCACTTCGAGGAGGCGGGCGTTCCGGGTGTCGGTGACCAGCGTGTTCCCGTTGTCGAGCCGGTCGGCGTCGCGGGGCCAGTTCAGCTCGACCCCTTCGGCCTCGGTGAGCGTCCAGGCCGGCTCCCAGTCCCCGGTCGACTCGTTCCGGTGGAGTTCGACCACGCGGTCGTTCTCGCTGTCGGCGACGAGGACGGCGCCGTCGTCGAGCCACTGCGGATTGTGCTGGTCGTAGAGGACGCTCGGGTCGCCACAGCGGACGTCGCCGTCGGCGTCTGCGTCGACGAGCTTCCCGGACCCCATGCACGTGTCGTCGCTCCCGCCGTCGTCCTCGTTGATCACCTCGACGACCCCCTCACCGCGCTCCACGAGGACGACCTGGTTCGCGTTGCGCACCGAGACGAGGTAGTGGCTCTCGTTGACGACGTCGACGTCGTTGATGTGGAGCCAGTCCCGCTGCGTCGGATCCTCCGGGGCCTCGTAGAACGAACTCGCGTTCCACTGCCAGGTTCTCTCGTCGCCGTCGACGGTGAAGATCCGTTCCTGGTCCATGTCGGTCAGGAGGAACTCGCCCGAATCCAGTTCCTCGACGTCGTGGATCTCGCTGTTGGTCTTCGTCCGCACGGGGAACGCGTACTCCTCGACGACTGCGGGGCCGCCCGCCGCGTCCGGGTCGATGATCCGGAATCCGGTCTTCGTACAGGGAGCGTCGTAGGGGCCACAGCCGCTCTCGTAGCCCGAGTGCATGAACCCGGCCAGGACGGTGCCGTCCTCGCGCACGGTCACGTCGAAGTAGCTGTCCGCGGTGTCCTCGGTCCAGACCCGGTCGTCGCCTTCGAGGAGAAAGACTGAGCCGCCGGCGTGGTAGCTGTCGTCGCCCTGCGAGCCGACTAACGTCTGCCGTGAGTCGACGCTCTGGGTGCCGATGTCCGGCGCGGTCGCGGCACCGACGGCGACTGTTCCGACGAGCAGAACGACGCCGAGAACGAGGAGCGCGGTGCCGCGCGCTTGGCGGTCCATACCGGAATTATCCAGTCAGCGCGCGCAAATACCTTTCGCGGCCCAACACGCCGCCGTCTGTTAATTTAACGACCCGGTAAGGCGTGGAAACCGGCCCTCGCTCGGACCGATGAGACAGCTACAAGGGGGGAGCGGCCACACCAACGGACAATGCAAGCGGGGCTCGCGGAGCTGTTCGTCCGGATCGTAGGCACCGATCCGGTGATCCAGGGGCTGGCGGGCGGCGTCGTCATCGCGACCATGAACCTCCTGGGCGCGTCACTGGTCCTGGTCTGGCGCGACCCCTCCGAGCGGGCGCTAGACGGGGCGCTGGGCTTCGCCGCCGGCGTGATGCTCGCCGCGGCGTTCACGAGCCTCATCATCCCCGGCATCGAGCAGTACTCCGGCGGCGACCCGCTCCCGACGCTGTTCGGCGTCGTCCTCGGCGTGGTCTTCCTCGACCGGGCCGACGTCCTCGTTCCCCACGCCCACTACCTGCTGACTGGGGAGCGCCGGACCGACGCCGCGGACCCGAGCGAGACGGTGCCCGGCGTCGATCCCGAGAAGCTCGCCCCCGTGGTCCTGTTCGTCCTGGCGATAACGCTCCACAACATGCCAGAGGGACTGGCCGTCGGCGTCGGTTTCGGCGCCGCCGGCGGGATGGAGGGGATCGGCACCGCCCTGGCGCTGATGGTCGCCATCGGTATCCAGAACATTCCCGAGGGGCTCGCGGTCTCCGTCGCGGCCGTCAACGCCGGCCTCGACCGGAAGTCCTACGCGGTCTTCGCGGGCGCCCGCGCCGGCGTCGTGGAGATCCCCCTCGCGGTGCTCGGCGCCGTCGCCGTCCAGGTAGTCCGACCCTTGCTCCCATATGCGATGGGCTTCGCGGCGGGCGCGATGCTGTTCGTCATCAGCGACGAGATCGTCCCCGAGACCCACACCAGCGGCAACGAGCGAGTCGCCACACTGGGGACGATGGCCGGCGTCGTCATCATGCTCTACCTGGACGTAGAACTGGGGTAACGATTCGACCGCCGTCGTACAGTTTTCGGTGACAGATTAATCACTCCCTACGCTGTAACCCGTGGTGTTTTTCTGCGCGGGCGTCGTATCGTCACCTATGGGCTTTGGTAGCTACGACGAATCCGAACAGAAGGACCAGAACGCGGACATCGACGAGGACGAAGCGGTCACCGTCCACGAGAACGACCACGACGGTCAGGTCACTTTCGAATCGGAGGCCAGCCAGGAGGAACTCATCGGCCGCCTGGACGAGATGAAGGACGACGACGAAGACGACGACTCCGACTGACTCTCTGCTCGGCGCCGAAATGACCGAATCGATCACTGCTGCTGGTTCGTCGGGACCGACCCTCCGGGTGACGGCTCAGGGGTAAAGTGGGAGCCACCGGGTGAGTACATTTATCAATTCACCAACCATTCATCCGGTATGGACTTCGATCAGGTGGCCGAGGAGGTCACGGAAGAACTAGTCACGAGGGACGATCCCGACCTCGAAGCGATCGACGATTCGACTATCAGTGCAGTCGTCGAAGAGACGCTTCCGGTCCTCGTCGAGGAATACGGTTGGGAACCGGTGGGGCGCCACGGGGGCGGAGACGTCGAAGAGAGCGGACTCCATGGCGGCTGACTGCGCCACTGGGGTCGCGGGCACGAACCGACCCGCCGAAACGCAGTCGCGCGGTGGCTGAATACCCGTGGTCGGGTATTTCGATCTGGTCTATGGACTGTTGTTCCTGGTACCGGGTTATCTGACGTACTGGGCCGTCGTCCAGCAGCAAAATCTTCCGCGCGCCCACGACGCGAGCGAGAAGACCGTCTGGAGCCTTCTGGGGAGCGGCGTGGCGCTCTCGGCGGTCGGTCTCTTCGTGTCAGTCCCCCTCGTCGAGGAGCCAGTGCCGTGGCAGACCCTCGCGACGACGTTCCTGCTGACCGCGACGGTCGCGCTGGCGATCGGCCTCACGGTCGGCTTCCTCCTGAACCGGTTCGGGATCCGTCTGGATGGGTTCCTGAGCGAGCGCTTCGGCTACAGTTTCCCCCTCCGGCACAACGCGTGGGAGCACATCGACTTCTGGGGCGCTGCAAAGAGCAAGCGGGGCGAGCGCGGCGTCTTACTCTCCGTGAAGACGACGCGCGGCGAAGAGTTCCTGGGCCGGACCAACTACCTGGGAACGATCGCCGACAATGACCTGTTACTCTCGGATCCACACTGGATCGACCGCGACGACGACTGGGGCGAACACACCCGGATCGAACTGGCCGGTGACCACCTTTACGTCCCCGAAAACGAGATCGCACACCTCCAGATTCGGGAACGGATGTACACGAGACCGGGGACGACGCCGTCCCCGTCGTCGGATCAGGGATAGACCAGGACGGTCGCCGTCTCGCCCTCGACGACGGCGACCTCCTCGCCGGACTCGGCACGGTGTTCCTCGTGGACGGTGACGGCGTCGCCGGGGATGACGGCCACTTCGTCTCCGAGGTCGACCTCGATCTCGCCGTCGAACTCCTGCTGGCGCTGGACCGTCTCGGGGTCCATCTCCTCCAGCGCGGCGACGACCTGCCCGGCCTGGTCGCGGAACTCCGGCCCGATGACGGAGTGGTCGGGGTCCACCTCGACGGGGACGAGTTCGACCGTCGGCTCACCGGCCTCGACGCGGACGGGCGCGTTGACGGCCTCGCTCAGGTCGTAGGTGTCGACGGGCGACTCGGGCAGCTCGTCGGGGTACACCTCGACGCGGTCCAGGTCCTCGTTCAGTGCGAGCCCCTCGTCGGACTTCCAGCCGCGGACCGTCGAGGCGACGTCGGCGATGATGCTCCCGACCGCCTCGGCCTCCTCGTCGAAACCGGTGGTGTCGACGTCGGGCCAACTGCTCGCGTGAACGCTGCCCTCGGTGCCGGGCAGCGCGTCCCAGGCCTCCTCGGTGAGGAAGGGGGCGAACGGCGAGAGCATGGTGAGCGACGAGGTGAGCGCCGTGAACAGCGCCTGGCGCGCGGCGTCGCGCTCGCCGGGACGGCCCTCGTAGAGCCGACCCTTGATCAGCTCCAGGTAGTCGTCGGCCAGGTCGTGCCAGACGAACTCCCGGAGTTCGCGGAGCGCGGCGTCGTAGCGGTACTCGTCCATGTGCTCCTCGACGTCCTCGGCGACGCGGGCACAGCGGGCGAGGATCCACTCGTCGACGTCCCGATACGCGGGGTCGGCCATCGGCTCGCGGTCGTCCTCGAAGTGACCCGCGGCGAAGCGGGTGATGTTCCACACCTTGGTCTGGAACCGGGAGGCCGAGGTGGCCTCCTTGGGCTGGTACTGGACGTCGCTGCCGGGCTGGCCGCCGAGGGCCAGCGCCTGGCGGACGGCGTCGGCGCCGTACTCGTCGATGGCGTCGTCGGGGTTAACGACGTTGCCCCTAGACTTGGACATCTTGTTCCCGTCGGGACCGAACACCATCCCGTTGATCAGGATGTCGTCCCACGGCCGCTCGTCGGTGAGCGCGCCGGTCCGGAGCAGCGTGTAGAAGGCCCACGTCCGGATGATGTCGTGGCCCTGCGGCCGGAGCGCGGTCGGTTCGAACTCGTCGAGATCGATATCCTCCGGCCAGCCGGAGACGTGCAGCGGCGTGATGGACGAATCCATCCACGTGTCCATCACGTCGGTCTCGCCGTGCCAGTCGCTGGCTCCGCAGTCGGGACAGTCGCCGATCGCCGGGTCCTCGTCGGTCGGGTCGACGGGGAGGTCCTCCTGGGTGGCGATGTGCCAGTGGTCGCACTCGCCGCAGCGCCAGGCCGGGATTGGGGTCGCGAAGACGCGCTGGCGGGAGATGACCCAGTCCCAGTCCATCCCCTCGGTCCACTCCTCCAGGCGAGCGTACATGTGCTCGGGTATCCACTCGACTTCCTGGGCCTTCTCCAGGATGAGGTCCTGGTCGACCTCGACGAACCACTGCTCCTTCGAGAGGATTTCGATGGGCGTGTCACAGCGCCAGCACTGCCCGACGTTCTGGGTCGTGGGCTCGCTGTCGTTCAGGTACCCCTCCTCGTCGAGAGCCTCGGCGACCTCAGTCTTGGCCTCCGAAATCGTGAGTCCCTCGAACTCGCCGGCGAGTTCGCCGAGGTGACCGTCCTCGGTGAACACCGGCCGGAGGTCCAGGTCGTGCTCGGCCCACCAGTCGACGTCCTGTTTGTCCCCGAAGGTACAGATCATCACTGCACCGGTCCCGAAGTCGCCGTCGACGTCGTCGTCGGCGATGAGTTCGATCTCCTGCCCGAACAGCGGGACCTCGAAGGTGTCGCCCACGCGGTCCGCGTAGCGCTCGTCGTCGGGGTCGACGGCCATCGAGACGCATGCCGCCAACAGTTCCGGCCGCGTCGTCGCGATTTCGATGTCGTCGTTGTCGACGCCGGGGAAGGTGACGTAGTAGAGCGTCCCGTCGACGCCCTCCTCGGTCTCGACCTCTGCGTCGGCGATGGCCGTCTCGCACCGCGGACACCAGTTGACCGGGTGCTCGTCGCGGTACACCATGTCCGAGTCGGCCATCTCGACGAACGACCGCTGGGTCTTCCCCCAGTACTCTTCGTCCATCGTCCGGTACTCCGCCGACCAGTCGATGCCGAAGCCGAGATCCAGCATCGTCTCCTTCATCGAGTCGATCTGGTCCTCGGTGTGCTCGACGCAGAGCTCCCGGAACTCGTCGCGAGGGACGTCCGTCCGGTGGATGTCGTGATTCTCCTCGACCTTGACCTCGGTCGGCAGGCCGTGACAGTCCCACCCTTGCGGGAAGAGGACGTCCTCGCCCTGCAGGCGGTGATAGCGCGCGGCGAAGTCGATGTACGCCCACCCCAGGGCGTGGCCGATGTGGAGGTTGCCGGTCGGGTACGGCGGCGGCGTGTCGATGACGTAGTCCGTCGCACCGGTGTCGACGTACTCGTAGACGTCCATCTCCTGCCACTCCTCGCGCCACTTCGACTCGACGCTGTCGGGCTCGTAGTTGTCTGCTAGATCGCTCATATGTAGGTGTGTCTGCTCGTTGTGGAATCGCGCCTGATCTCGGTGCGGGGGATGGCAGTGAAAAGAACGGCGACTGCCAGCCTCGCTATCGTACTACCGACGTCATCAGGCCCATACCCGAACCTTGGCGGTCGCTCGTATAAATTTTCGCTTCCCGACCGCGTTCGGAGAACTGAGACGGTCACACCGGTCTTCGATACGCTGTCTCACTGGCGCTCACGAGCCGGTGCACGGACGGCGCTTGATTGCTCGTCGTTCGTCGCGCTGCGGCGACGTTCGGTCCGCGCCAGTCGCCCGGCAGCACGGAGGGCGACTACGGCGAGAAGGGGCACCATGAGAACCGCGCGGGCCGGCTGAAACCCGGCGACTTCCCACGGACCGATCTGTTCGAGTGTCCCACCGGCCTGCGTCAGCCACGGGAGACAGACGCCGGTCGCGAGGAGCACGGAGCCGAAGAGGCCGATCAGTGTCGACCGAGTCGTTCTCGGGACGTCCATTCGTCGAATCCACGACGGGGACGACCGATAGACGCTCCGGTCCTCGGGAACCGGTTCCTTCCGACGGCCGTCGAGGTGTCGTCGATTCTGCCTGTCGCGATTACCCGGTTACTACGTCCATTCGACCCCCATTCTTTCGGCATTAATTGGAAGGTATGTAACTAGGTGGTGTGAAAATCTCCCGCATGCGGTGGACGAACAGGATGGGGGCGGTCGTCCACCAGACGTCGAGACACCAGAACGATGACCGACAGATCCAACCACGACCGGAGAGCATCGAACGAGAACGACCCGACGCGCCGCACGTTTCTCAAGACGGCGACGGCGGGTGCGGTGGCGACGGTGATAGGAACTGCGTCGCTGGCTGGCCCAGCGAGCGCCGCACACGGCGGCGGCGGATTCCACGTCGACGACGGGTTCGCCGACACGTCGTGGCTCGACGACGGCGCGGAGGTGATCGTCGTCGAAGAGGCCACCAGGGAGGCCGTCGAGGCGGCGTTCCAGGCCTCGGGCCCGCGGGTCGTCGCCTTCGAGACCAGCGGAACCATCGACCTTGGCGGCGAGTCCCTGGAGATAACGAACGACCAGTGCTGGGTCGCCGGCCAGACCGCGCCGTCGCCCGGCATCACCTTCGTCAACGGGCAGTTCCAGGTCGACGCCAACGACTGCGTCGTCCAGCACGTCCGGACACGCATCGGGCCCGGCGACGGCGACATCCAGAGCAACGACTCGCTGAACACCGCCGACGGCAGTTCGAACAACGTCGTCGACCACGTGACGGCGACCTGGGGCACCGACGAGTGCATGTCCGTCGGCTACGACTCCGACGCGACGACGTTCTCGAACAACATCATCGCCGAGGGGCTGTGGAACCCCTACGGCGACGAGGCCGACCACAACTACGCGACGCTCGTCGGCGACGGCGCCGACCGCGTCGCGCTCATTGGGAACGTCTGGGCCAAGACACGCGGCCGCGTGCCGCGGCTGAAGAGCGACACGCGCAGCGTCGTCGTCAACAACCTGGCGTACTTCTTCGACGAGGCGGCCAACGCCGACGACTCGGCCGAGGCCAGCTTCGTCGGGAACGTCTACGCGGGCACGGCCGACACCGGCGACCCGGTGCTAGACGGCGGGTCGGCGTTCGTCTCGGACAACGTCACGACCGACCCGTCGCTGGACTCGGACCAGCCCTTCGCGGAGACGAGCGAACTCGGATCGCGGCCGCTGTGGCCGAGCGGGCTCTCCGCACTGTCCTCGGGCGAGGTCGAGTCACACAATCTCTCGAACGCGGGCGCGCGGCCGGCGGACCGGACCGAGCACGACCAGCGGGTCATTCGGGAGGTTCGCGACCGCGCCGGCAACGACTCGCTGGACTCGCCGTACGACTACTGGGTCGCCACGCCGGACGACCTCGGTGGCTACCCGCAGCTTCCGGAGAACTCTCATTCGCTGAACCCGCCGAGTAGCGGCCTGCGCGAGTGGCTGGCGGAGTGGGCGGCAGCGGTCGAGACCGGCAGCGGGAACCCAGGGAGCGGTGGCGGCGGGAGTGGCAGCGACGGCGGTGGAACTGACGGCGGGAGCGGCGACGACGGCAGTGACGATGGGGCCGGCGACGGTGGGAGCGGCGACGGCGGCGGAGACAGCGGCGGAACAGGCGGCACGGGCAGCACGCCCATCGGCGAGGGGACATACCGCATCACGAGCGCCAACAGCGGGAAGTTCCTGGAGGTGGCCAGCGCCGACACCAGCGACGGTGCCAACGTTCAGCAGTGGGGCGACACTGGCCACCCCTGCCAGGAGTGGGACGTGACCGACAACGGCGACGGTACCTGCACGCTCACCAACGCCCACAGCGGCAAACTGCTCGAAGTCGCCAACGCCGACACCAGCGATGGCGCCAACGTCCGCCAGTACTCGGACACGAATCACGCCTGCCAGCACTGGCGGATCGTGGACAACGGCGACGGCACCTACCGCCTGGAGAACGCCCACAGCGGGAAAGTCGCCGACGTCGAGGGCGCCTCCACGGCGGACGGCGCAAACGTCCTCCAGTGGGCGTACCACGGCGGCGACAACCAGCGCTGGTCGTTCGAGCAGGTCTGAACGATAGGAGCCGGTCAGGTTCGACCCGCCCGGAACCACAACCCCTACCTCCCCGCTCCGAGAGCGACCAGACATGCAACTGGGCGTCATCGGACTCGGGCGGATGGGCCGGATCGTCGTGGACAGAACGCTGGATGCGGGCCACGACGTCGTGGCCTTCGACATCTCTGAGGAGGCCGTCGCGGACGCGGCCGACGCCGGCGCGACGCCGGCCGACTCGATCTCGGACCTCGCGTCGAAACTCGGCGACGAGAAGCGCATCTGGCTGATGGTCCCCGCGGGGGATCCGATCGATGCCGCACTCGACGAACTCGACGGTATCGTCGACGAGGACGACGTGGTCGTCGACGGCGGCAACTCCAACTTCCACGACACGCTGCGGCGGGCCGAACGCACCGACGCCGCCTACGTGGACTGCGGCACGTCGGGCGGCCCCGCCAGCGCCGAAGAGGGGTTCTCGCTGATGGTCGGCGGGCCGGAGTGGGCCTACGAGGCGATGGTTCCCGTCTTCGACGCCGTCGCGACCGGACCGGCGGGCCACGACCGCATGGGTCCCACGGGCTCGGGCCACTACGTCAAGATGGTCCACAACGGCGTCGAGTACGCGCTGATGCAGGCCTACGGTGAAGGGTTCGAACTGCTCGCCAACGGCCGCTTCGACCTGGATCTGGAGTCCGTCGCGCGCACGTGGAACAACGGCGCCGTCATCCGCTCGTGGCTCCTCGAACTCTGCGAGGAGGCGTTCCGCGAGGAGGGCTCGGACCTCGGCGACGTCGCCGACCGGATCGAGGGCGGGTCGACCGGTACCTGGACCGTCCAGGAGGCGCTAGAACAGGAAGTGCCGGTCCCCCTCATCTACCAGGCGCTGTCCGAGCGGTTCTCCTCGCGGTCGACCGACGGCGACGACCCGGGGCGGTTCTCACGACGGCTAGCGAACCGGCTTCGCTACGGGTTCGGTCGGCACGAGGTCCCGCGGCGGGAATAGCATACGGCGAGCGGCGCGAGCCGCTTCTTCCGAACGCGAGCGAAGTGAGCGTTCGGCCTTTTTCACCCATGTTTTTGCCGCGAGCGGTGCGCGGAGCGCACCCGAGCGGGAAAAAGATGGTGGCGAACCGGCTTCGCTACGGGTTTGGTCGGCACGAGGTCCCGCGACGGGAGGAGTAAGAGAGCAGACCGCGAGCGGAACGGTCAGCCGATGCCGATCATCGTCACGCCGGCGATGGCCAGCGCCGCCGCGCCGAGGCGGAGGCCCAGTGCGTCCTCGCCGAGGAAGACGCCGCCGAGCACGACGGCGAAGACGGCCGACGAGTTGATCACTGGCGAGGCGAGACTCGCCGGTAGCGTCGCGAAGGCGAGTATCACCAGGTGTTCCGCGACGGCGAGCAGGAGCCCGAGTGCGAGGAACTTCACCGCGTCGTCCCGGACGCCGTCGGGGGCGTGACGGACCGCCAGGGGTGCGAGCGCGAGGGCGACGCCCACGAACAGTGCGAGATTCACGCTCGCCGGCGGGACGCCGAGCTCCTGGGTCAGTGCGCGCTTGCCGACGTCGGTGACCCCGAACGCTGCCGCGCTCAGGAGCGCGAGCTGTGCCGGCCGCGAGCGGGCGGCGCGGACCAGCGGCTCGACGAGCGCGCCCCGCTGGTAGTTGGCGACGTACACGGCGGCGGTCGCGACGACGATGCCGACCGTCTGGAGGGGAGTCAGGTGCTGTCCGAACACGGCGACCTCGATGGGGACGACGAAGACGGGCACCAGTTTGCTGATCGGGGCGACGTAGGAGACGTCGCCCAGCGCGATGGCCCTGAACGACGCCAGGACGGCGACCGCGGACCCCGCCACGACGAACGCGAGGACCGCGAGTCCGGCCCGGGCGTCGTCGGCGGGGAGGTAGCTGCCGTCGACCGACACGATGGCTATCGGAACGTACCAGAGGAGCGAGCTCCCGTACGTGAGCGAGACGTACACGGGCGCAGGGTACGCCGAGAAGTAGCGCTTGATGGCGAACAGATACAATCCCAGCATGATCGCCGATGCCCCGGCGTACACCAGTCCGACGTCCCCTTCGTACACGAGTTGTGAACGGATGATTCTCGCCGCCTCGCATGAGCGTTGCGGCCGAGGGGCCGGTCGCCGGGAAGGGAACCGGGCTCCGCTCCGCTCCGACGGCGGCGCTGCTTGAAAACAGTTTTAACCGCATGCACCAAACGCTCGCGTATGGTAGATCCAGTGAGTGTCGCCGTCGGGGCCGCCCTCACGTTCCTCGTCGTCGTCGTCCACTACTCGTCGGGGACGGGCTGGGAGCCCACCGAGGACATCTCCCAGGACGTCCTCGAGAAGCGGGCCGCGACCGTTCCGGAGACCGACTTCCCGGAGCCGTACAACCGCTCTATCGGCGGCGGTGCGCCCACAGGGGCCATCCCCGCCGGCGGCGCGGAAGGGGAACTCGCGGAGGGCGAGGAGGCGGAGGAAGAAGAAGACGAGGGCTTCGACCCCGAGTCCATCCCGGAGGACGAGGTCGAGTACTACGAGATCGAGTTCGCCAAGGAGGGCGAGACCATCGAGGTCGCCAACAACGAGACCATCCTCGACGCCGGCGAGGACGAGGGCTGGGACCTCCCCTACGCCTGCCGCGAGGGGCAGTGCGTCTCCTGTGCCGGACAGGTCCAGGACGGCCCCTCGGGCGACTACATCCGCCACATCAACAACGAGGCGCTGTTCGACGACGACATGGAAGAGGGCTACTGCCTGACCTGTGTCGCCTGTCCGACCGACGAGTTCACGATCGAGACGGGCGAGCAGCCATAGGACGACGATTCGACTCATTTCTCGCGGCTCGCTCGGTACTCGTAAGCCGGCCAGGCGTCGCTGACGGCGTTCTCACCGCACGCTCGGGCTGGGAGCACCGCTTCACGCGCCCAACAAAGCGATAGCGATCGCTCGCCGGCGAAGATCCGACCTCGATCGCCCAGGGGGGTCAGTCGTGGGGGATCGAGGGGGCGCAGTCTCGTGCCAGTCACCAGCGGAGCGGACCGGCATCTAAAGGCTAGGCGAACGGGATATAATTCCTCCCCCGGCAGTATCAACATTGAACACGGCTGTCGGATGAAGTGGGCTCGAAGAGAAGGTCCCGGCTCGATACCAGGGGGGGCCAGGGGGATGGGGTATCGATACGGGAGTCCCATGCCAGTACCGGACTTGTACTGGCGAATCGAGGGAAGGACGCGACGGTGAAAACGATTTGGTAACCCCTGTGACAGCCACTGGTCCTGGCGTTGTCAGATGAGAGAATGCTATAGTCGTCTCCGTCGCTCGGGACGTCCCTGGGTCAGGAGACGACCGCGGCCAGGCAAGGGAGCGACTGGCCGGTTCCACGGTGCTGCAGCGTGCGAACAGTGTTCCGAAGGCATTTCGGAGCCGCTGCCAATCCACAGACAGACCAGCATCTATGAGCGGAGACATCCCGGTAGACGTGCGGCAGCGCTTCGATCGGACGGTGGCGTTCGTCGCCGTTCTCGACCTGGTACGGCGGCGCAAGGACGGGGACCAGCTCCCGGAGACCGTGGAACTGCTCGAGTTGAACCAGGCAAAGCTTCGGACGGCGCTCGAACAGTTCCCGTCGCTCGAACCGACGACGGCGGGCATCGATCCGGTCGACATCGTCGAGGAGGAACTCGACGAACAGGAGGTACTGCGGTCGAACAACGGCCTCGCGGAGGAGCTGTCGCTGGTCCGAGACTACCTCGAAGAACGGAACGAGCCGATCACGCTGGAAGCGCGACCGGACGAGATCTGAGTGGCCGCGTCTGGGCCATCTGCCAGACGGTATCCGAACTTCTCTCGGTGACTTCGACCGCGACCGCACCAGTAGACGCCGTATACCGGCGAGTAGCCGCTGCGCTTCGCTACCGCACTCGCCGCATAACAAACGCCGGATCGGCCAATCTACCCGCAAGGCGCCCGCACTGGCGCGACGTCGACGGGGCCACCACGCATGTTCAGACTGTTCACACGCGATATCCGCGACCGGCCGACGGCGGGAAGTACGGATGGACAGATCCGGGGTGAGGCCCCGTGAGCCATCGAACGGGGGCGGTCGGGCTGGCCCTGGCCGCGGTGGTGATACTGTCGCTCTCGGCGAGCGCCGTCGGCACCGTCGGCGCGCAGACGGCCGGCAACGACGGGCCGACGCCGGTGCTCGACGCGCCCGAGACCATCGAGCGCGGTCAGCTCTACGAACTCGACGGGAGCGACTCGACCGGCGAGATCGCGGCGTACCGCTGGGACTACAACCCGAACGCGCCCACGGAGTACCAGCGCTCCTCGAACGAATCCCGCATCTACGCGCGCGACCGGACCGGCGGCGGACAGGACCAGTTCACCGTCAGGCTCGGCGTCGTCGACGACGAGGGGAACGTCGCGTGGGACGAGGAGACGATCACCGTCACCGAGTCGGAGTCGCCCGAGGCGTCTATCGCCTCGAGCGACAACTTCACCGTCGAGCGCGAGCAGTGGGAGCGAACGGACGGGGGCTCCTGGTTCAACTCGACGAGCACGGACGAACAGGGAATCCGCAGTTGCGAGTGGACCTTCGAGTACGGGCCGACGGTCGAACGGCACTCCGGCGACGGCCTGGGCTGGGGCGCCGGGAGCACCGAGTGCCGGAAGAACTTCTCCTACGCCGTCCCCGGGACGTACGACGTCACGCTCAACGTGACCGACTGGGCGGGCAACAGCGACGAGACGACGCGCACCGTCGAAGTCGTCCCGAAAGCGCCCGTCACCGACGACCCGCAGCCGAACGCAGAGCTCTCGGGCCCCGACGAGGTCGAGTGGGGCGCGACGTACTGGCTGAACGCCTCGAACTCGACGTGCGAGGCCGACGTCCGCTACTACATCGCCGAGACCAATCCGGACGTCTGGAAGGACGACGAGCGTAACCTGGGCCACCAGACCTACTACGGGTCGGTCTACGACGGGCAGTTCGACACCATCGACGTCGCGGTGGGCGTCCTGACCGTCGAGGACCAGGTCGACTGGGCGTGGAAGACCATCGACGTCCTCGAACCCGAGAAGCCCGACGCCGCCCTCTCGGGGCCCGACGCCGTGGCGACCGGCGACTGGGGAAGATTCGACGCCTCGAACAGCACCGACAACGACCGCATCCGGGCCTACAACTGGACGGTCAGGAACGAGAGCGGTGTGGTCGTCGACCGGGGAGTCCGCGCCGGGAGCGAGTACAGCTACCGCTTCGACGAACCCGGCGAGTACACCGTCACCGTGAGCGTCGGCGACTGGGTGAACATCGACCGCGACGAACCCGCCCACTACGGCGTCGCCTCGCAGACCGTGACCGTCAGCGAGGACGGTACCGTCGACGACGGGGATTCCGGCGACGAAACGGAGACCGAGACACCCGACGAGACGGAAACCGCGACCGAGTCGCCGGAAGAGACAGACGCTCCAGACGACTCCGATTCGCCGGAGAATCCCGATCCACCAGAGAACTCGGATCCGCCCGAAGAAGACGAGTCGTCCGGCGACGACGACTCGTCGGACCACACCAGTAGCAGTCCGTCGGCGCCCTCCGGCGGTGGTGGCAGCGGCGGCGGCGGTGCGCCGCCCAGTGACGCCGACGAATCGGACGCGACGGTCGACGTCGAGCGGGTCAACACGAGTACGAGCGTCGTGAACGTCAGCGGGGCGCCCGACGGCGTCGCGGTGGACGTCGACCTCGACGCGAACGCCAGCGGCGACTCGGTCGCCTACGAGGGACTCGTCGTCCACAGCGACGGGAACGACTCGTTCTCGCTGACGGTGCGGGCCCACGCCGACGAGCCAGATAGCGTCACGGCCGACGACGTCGCCGGGTTCGACACGTTCTCGTCCCTCACCGTCCACGGGACCGAGGTACTCGACGGGGACGAGGCGGCGGTGCGGTTCCGGGTCGCGAAGGATCGCCTCGACGCCGCGGACGCCGACCCCGAGCACGTGACGCTGTGGCGCGACGTCGACGGCGAGTCGGACGCCGTCGAGACGACGCTCGTGAACGAGACGGACGACGCCTACGTCTACCGCGCCGAAGCCGGTACCGCCCCAGTGTACACCGTCGGCGTCGAGCGCCCGGTGGTGACCGTCACCGATATCGCCGTCACGGACGACGAACCGGGGGCGAACGACACCGTCGAGGTGACGGCGACGGTCGCAAACGCCGGCGAAGTCGCCGGGACGACGAACGTCTCGCTCGCGATGGACGGCAAGACTATCGATAACGAGCCACAGACCGTCGAAGTCGGTCCCCGCAGCTCCGAGACGGTGACGTTCTCGGTGCCGGTCGAAGCGGCCGGTGAAAAGACCCTGACGGCCGGCGACGCCAGCACGACGCTGACCGTCACGGCCCAGGAGACAGCGGCGACGACCGGGTCGCCGACTGCGTCCGAAAGCGACGACGCGACGCCCGGGACCAGTTTCGGCGGCGTGACTGGTGCGGGAGCCGTCCTCGTGCTCGCCGGAATCGCCGGAGCCGGACTGGTTGCAATCCGGCGGTTCTGACACCGGAGTCTCGTTCTGCGTCGGGGCGAGGGCGGGCGATACCCACTCGACTGCGTTCGTGCACTCGATGGTCGAAGGGGTAGTACACGATCGCGAGACAAAACGCTACACCGTGGCCGAGCGCGATTACAGCTTGTCGCTCCGATAACCGCCAATGACCGGCCCCGTGCGGGAAGCCAACTGTTTTGCCCGCCTCGGCCCACTCCGCCCACATGGACGCCGACGACATCGAGGCACTCATCGAGGAGGAGATTCCCGACGCCGAGGCCACCGTAACCACGCCCCGTGATCCGGACGACGACAAGCACTTCGCCGTCGACGTCGTCTCACCCGTCTTCGCGGGCGAGACGCTGGTCGACCAGCATCAGCTCGTCCACGACGCGCTGGGCGAGCACCTCACCCGGGACATCCACGCCATCGAACTGACGACGAAGACGCCCGACGAGGCGTGATTGCTGAGACCCACACTCGGATGTCGCTCGCTGAGCTAACCACATAGGGCGGGGCTGAAAGGGGCCGAGCGGTCGCTGAGCGAGGCGAAGTAAGCACGTGAGCGAAGCGAACGCGCGCAACGAGCCGCAGCCAGCGAGCGCGAGGGGGCTTTCAAGTTGTTATCGGACGGGTTCGAAGTTCGAGCGAGCGGGATAGTTCGACCACGTCGCCGGTACCCATTTACGGTCGCCCGCACTACACGACGCCATGACGTTCGAACCCGGGCAGGAGCTCTCGTCCGAGGAAGTCACCGAGCGAGTCGAGGAGACCATCGCGAACGAGGACGTCGCGCTGTTCATGAAGGGGACCGAGTTGATGCCCCAGTGCGGCTACTCGCGGAAAGCCCTGGGCCTGATCAAGCAACACCACGAGGGCGTCGCGACGGTGAACGTGCTGGAGGCGACCGAGGCGTACCGCGATGCGCTCTCGGAGTACAGCGGTCGCGAGACCATTCCGCAGACGTTCGTCGACGGCGAGTTCGTCGGCGGCAGCGACATCCTCGAACAGCTCGACGAGCAGGGCGACCTCGCCGAGACGCTCCAGGCGTAACTCCGCTCAGTTCTCGGGGGCGAGAGCCGGCCCCACACACTTATTCGGCGGCGCAGACGAGGGTCCGGCATGCCTCTCGGGAACCGACTCAAGAACAGTTTCGTGGCGGGCGTGTTGCTCGTCGCGCCCCTCGTCGTGACGTTGCTGGTGGGCCGCGTCGTCGTCGGCTGGACGCTGGGGATCGTCGATCCGCTCGTCCAGTGGACCGGACTCGCGGCCTACGTCGCCAACGACCGGCTACTCGCCCAGATTCTCGCCGTGGTCCTCGTGCTGGTAACGATCACCGTGCTCGGCGCGCTGGCACAGTGGACTATCGGCCAGCGAATATTCGGGGGCGTCGGCCGGGTGGTGAACTTCATCCCGCTGGTGGATACTGTCTACTCCAGTGTGCGCCAGGTCGCCTCGTCGCTGGTCGACCGGGACAGCCGGTACGAGAGCGTCGTGCTGGTTGAGTACCCGCGCGAGGGGGTGTACTCCATCGGGCTGGTGACCGCCGAGAGCCCGCGGGCCGTCGAAGCCGTCGCCGGCGAGGAGGCGTACAACGTCTTCCTGCCCAACAGCCCGAACCCGACCGGCGGGCGCCTCCTGGTGGTCCCCGCCGACCAGATACACGAGATAGAGATGAGCGTCCAGCAGGGGATGCGACAGATCGTCACGACGGGGATGGGATCGAACGGTGACGCAGAGAGCCAGCCGGTACCCGAGGAGTTCGCCGTCGACACCTGAGGGAGCGCGGATCCGGAAGAAGACGGCTGGACGCTACGGGTCCAGGTCGAAGTCGGCGTCGAGCGCGAGGCCGTCGAGCAGGTACTCCGCGCCGGTCCGGGTCGTCGCCAGCGGGACGTCGTGGACGTCACAGATCCGCAACAGGGCGGAGATGTCCGGTTCGTGGGGCTGGGCGGTCAGGGGATCGCGCAGGAAGACGATGCCGTCGAGGGTGTCGTCGGCCACTTCGGCGCCGATCTGGGTGTCGCCGCCGAGCGGCCCCGACTGCTTGCGCTCGACGTCGAGGTCGGTCTCTTCGGTGATTCGTTTGCCCGTGGTCCCGGTGCCGACGAGGTCGAACGTCGCCAGCAGGTCCTCGTACTCCAGGGCGAGGTCGATGATGTCGGGCTTCTTCTCGTCGTGGGCGATGAGCGCGACGCGCGTCATGCGAGACGATGGACGCGCGAGGAGGTTAGGTGTACTGGGGAACGAGCGCGAGCGCTCGGACGCCGGGCGGCCGGTCGGTTACTCGAGGGTCACGTCGATCGATCCGTCGCTGGCGACGACGACCTCGTGGTCCTCGACGGAGAAGGTGATCTCCTCGTCCTCGCCGTCGAGAACCGCTGCCAGGGCCGACACGTCGACGTAGGTAGACAGGTCGTCGACGTCGTCGGGGCCGACGTCACCCGTGGCGACCACGGCGTCGGTGATTACGTCGTCCGCGGGTTCCGGCGAGATCCACTCGTCGTCCCCGAGGTCGGACTCGTGGCGGATCATGTACGGGGTCCCATCGTTCGAACTCATATCCACTCATAGTCGGCTACAGTACATAACTGGGAGAGACGTGTTTCAGGATCTGAAACGACCCTCGTGGACGGCGACTGACCCCGCGGGGCAGCGACTCACCCTCCGGGACGACGACTCGCCCCCGACGGACCGACCCGGGCGCTGGGGAGTGGCGTGGCTGTCGCTGGCCAGAGAGCGTGGAAAGTGGGGCCGGTCGCGAACAGCGCGTCCGGCCCGCAGGTGACCAGACTGACGAATCCGGACAGTCGACCGCGCTCACGACGGAAACTGTCCCGGGATGGCATCACCTCCGAGAGTGATGCATTTTCGTGGTACTCGTTCGCATACATTAGTTCTTTCGCCGACAGGCTTCCCGGTGCCGTGCCGTCGGTGCCACGGGGGTGGCAGCGGGGAGTCGGCCGCGGTCGTCAGTCCAGGTTCTCGCCCTGGTAGGAACCGTCGTAGGTACCGTCGTGTGCGGCCTCGGCGAGGACGAACTGGGCGAGGCGGACGCCCCGTTCCAGTTCTATCTCGTGGTGGACTTCGAGAAGGCCCTCGCCACGGCCCTCGTAGCCGGCGTCCCAGACGGCGGTGTCGAGCGTGCAGGAGTTGCGCAGCAGCGACGACCGCGGGAGGACGAAGCCGACGTGGTCGTCAGGAACGACGACGCGGTCGCCGTACTCGACGACGTAGCCGCCCGGGTCGAGCGTGTAGACGCCGTCGTCGTCCGGCTCCAGTTCGGCCCGGTCGCCGATGCGTTTCCCGTCGCGCCCGATGCGTCCCGGCGACACCTGTTCGTAGACGGCACCGAGCGTGAGATCGACGCCGTTTGGCTGTGGCTGGTCGTCGTGCAGGTCGCCGAGGACGTCGGCGACGAACGCGCCGCTCCTGAACATACCTCCCCTGAACGCGGGGCCCCAATAGGCGTTGTCCACTTCGTCCGGCGACTCGATCTATCCACCTGTATTCACCAATACTGAACAGAGTGCCGGGCGTGACCGGATCGCACGACCCGCCGGCCGTCGGGGGGTTCCACTTCGCGTTTCGACGACGGCGAAATCGGGGATAGACGAACGTCAGGGCAGAACTCGCGCGAATACGCGGGATTTATACCCGCGGGTACTCCAATTATGAACGTTATGGGACAGACGCTCACGGAAAAAATTCTCGACGATCACCTCGTCGAAGGCGAACTGACGCCCGGTGAGGAGATCGGGATCGAGATCGACCAGGTCCTGACACAGGACACCACCGGCACGCTCGTGTGGCTCCAGTTCGAGGCGCTCGACCTGGACGAAGTGCAGACGGAACTGGCCGCCCAGTACTGTGACCACCAGACGTTCCAGTTCGACTTCAAGAACACGGACGACCACCGGTTCCTCCGTTCGGCCGCCGGCACGTTCGGCGCGCACTTCTCCCGGCCCGGCAACGGTATCTGCCACAACGTCCACAAGGAGAACTTCGCCGCCCCTGGCAAGACGATGCTCGGCTCGGACTCACACACCCCGACCCCCGGTGGGATGGGCGAACTCGCCATCGGCGCGGGCGGTCTCGACATCGCCGTCGCGATGGGCGGCGGCGCCTACTACGTCGAGATGCCCGAAGTCGTCAACGTCCGACTCGAGGGCGAACTGCCCGCGTGGGCGACCGCGAAGGACGTCATCCTCGAACTGCTCCGTCGTCTCTCCGTCAAGGGCGGGGTCGGCAAGGTGCTCGAGTACACCGGCCCGGGTGTCGAGAGCCTGACCGTCCCCGAGCGGACGACGATCACCAACATGGGGACCGAACTCGGTGCGACCTCCTCGATCTTCCCCACCGACGACCAGACGAAGGATTACCTCTCTCGCCTGGGTCGCGAAGACGAGTACGTCGACGTCCAGCCCGACGAGGACGCCGACTACGCCGACGAGATCGTCGTCGACCTCTCCGACCTCGAACCGCTCATCGCCCAGCCGTCGATGCCCGACAACGTCGTCCCCGTCAGCGAGGTCGAGGGCGTCGACGTCGACCAGGTCATCATCGGCTCCTGCACCAACGGCGCCTACGAGGACATGCTCCCGGCCGCCAAGATGCTCGAAGGGCGGAACACGGACAAGACGACGGACATGATCGTCCAGCCCGGTTCCAAGCAGGCCTCCGAGATGCTGGCCCGCGAGGGCTGGACGGCCGAACTGATGGCCGCCGGCGTCAACTTCTCTGAGGCGACCTGCGGTGCGTGTATCGGCATTGGCCACGTGCCCGCCTCCGACTCCGTCTCGCTGCGGACCTTCAACCGCAACTTCGAGGGCCGCTCCGGCATCGAGGACGACAACGTCTACCTCTGCTCGCCGGAGGTGGCCACCGCGGCCGCCATCAAGGGCGAGATCGTCGACCCCCGCAACCTCGCGGAGGAACTCGGCGACCTCGAGGACCCGGGCATCGAGCTCCCCGACGAGTACATCGGGAGCTCCGAGTCCGACCTCATCCCGCCGGAGGACGCCGTCGACGACGACCTCATCAAGGGCCCCAACATCGGCGACGTGCCGCTGAAGGACCCGCTCGGGAGCGACATCGACGGTGAGGCCCTCCTCAAGATGGAGGACAACATCACCACCGACCACATCATCCCGGCGACGGCGGACATCCTCAAGTTCCGCTCGAACATCGACAAGCTGAGCGACTTCACGCTCAGCCGCGTCGACGACACGTTCGCCCAGCGCGCCCGGAACAACGACGGCGGCCTGCTGGTCGCTGGCGAGAACTACGGCCAGGGCTCCTCGCGCGAACACGCGGCCCTGTGCCCGATGTACCTGGGCATCGACGCCGTCCTCGCCCAGTCCTTCGCCCGCATCCACAAGGCGAACCTGTTCAACTTCGGCATCGTCCCCCTCGAGATCGACGCAGAGACCTACGAGCAGATCGAGCAGGGCGACGACATCGAGATCGTCACCGACGTCGCCGAGGCCATCGCCTCCGGCCAGGAGGAGTTCACCATCCGTGTGAACGACGACTGGGAGGCGACCGCGATCCTCGACGCCTCCGAGCGAGAACGCCGCTTCCTCGCGGACGGTGGCAAGCTGACCCACACGAAACAGCAGCACGACAGCGGGAGTGGTGCGACGCCTGCTGACGACTAGATTGGTTCGAGCGTAGTCGTTCGAAAGACGGCTCTGCCGTCTTTCGTGATGACGAGAGACGCGACGCGTCTCTCGAACCACGAGAACCGATTTACAGTTGAGCGGGAGGAGCGAAGCGACGACACGCGAGACGAGGAAGGTTCCGACCGAAGGGAGGAACCTTCTTTACACCGAACGGGGAGGCAACGACCCGTGAGGTAGCGAGGTTCCTGACGGAACCTCGAATAGTGCGGTTCCCTTCTTTTTCGGCCTCCGCATCCGAGAGTGACAGCGCTGTCGACCAGTATACCACCAGCCAGTCGGCGAAAACTAGATGTCGCAAAGCGGAGTCTTAAGTCCGCACGCAGGAGTCTCTCGGGCATCGATGCCGACGAGAACGGTACGCGGCACGGTTTCGGGGATGGCGGATCGAGCGAATCCGGCGTTCGCGGGGGCGGTAATCGTCCTCCCGCTGGTGGCGCTGGGCTACGCGCTGACGGTCGCGACGGTGCAGCAACACACCTACGTCCACGTGATGGCGGGGTTACTGTGGACGGGCATCGACGTCTTCATGGGGGCGGTGCTGGGGCCGGTCGTCGGCGGCCTGGACGACGAACAGAGTTCGGCCGTGTTCCAGCGGTTGACGCCGAAGACGTCGTTCCTGCTCCCGATGCTGGCGCTGGTCACCATCGCGGCGGGGATCACGCTCGCCCAGCGACTGGGCCTGTTCCCCGACGCGGCGCCGTGGCTGGCGCTGTTTACGTTCTTCAATCTCATCCCGGCCCTGCTCCTGATCGCCTACCGATTGAACGCCTGGCGCGACTGGCGCTGGCAGCTTCCCTTCGCCGTCGCGACGGTGGGGAGTCTGGCCTGGGTCGGGCTGACGTTCGATCTGATCCTCTCGGGTAACGTCGGGTTCCCGATGCCGGCCATCTCCGTGGCCCTGATTCTGGTCACGCTTCTCTCCGTGCAGGGCTTCGGTTTCCTGCTGCCTGGCGAGGTTCGGATGTACGTGGAGATGACCTCCGAGCGGCCGGACCACTCCGTCATCGCCGCCATCGGGAAGCAGAACGCGATGCTCGGCGGCGTTCAGGGCGTGCTCCAGCTACTGCTCATCGCCGACATGGTGTACCTCCGCTTCGGTGGGTTCTGACCGGCAGTCGAGGAACAGAAGCAGTCACACCGCGAACGCCGTCGCTCACCAGTTCGGAAAACGGGGAAAGGGTGGATGGGGATGGTGGGGGGATGTGGGGTGGCACCCAAAACGGGTGCACGTGAAAGTTGAGTCCTCAGCTAAAAGAGCCTTGTGACCACCTGTCTGCAGACTAATACGCGCTGGCCGCTGCCACTGACGTATCTGGGCGCCATTCATTTGTACCAGCGACGCCTACTGTGTGTCGTGACAACCGTCGCTCCGGACGACCGCGATCAGGCCGCTGTCCGAGCGGTCGACCGCGACGACCTGCTGACGATCCACCGGATCGAGAAAGCCGCCTTCCCCCAGCCGTGGCCCTTCTCGGCGTTCGAGCGCTACCTCGACGAACCCGGATTCCTGGTGGCCGAGCGCGAGGACCCTGACGCCGACGGCGACCAGGCCGTCGTCGGCTACGTCGTCGCCGACACCGTCCCCAACCACGGGTCGCCGCTGGGCCACGTCAAGGACATCGCCGTCGACCCCGACCACCGCGACGAGGGCGTCGGGTCGACGCTCCTCCAGTGCGCCATCGACGTCCTCGACGACGCCGACGCCGGGTCGATCAAGCTGGAGGTCCGGGCGACCAACGACCGCGCCATCTCGCTGTACCGCGAGTTCGACTTCCACCACCGGCGCACGATTCCCAACTACTACGGCAACGGCGAGGACGCACTCGTGATGGTTCGGTCGGAGTAACTGTTCGATTTTGGTGAGGCTTCGATTCCCCGTTCACCGGAGCGACGGATTCGTGAAGTGACCGACCGTCTCTAGTTCCTCCCACTCGCCAGTCAGCGTCTCGCGCAGGACTTCGTGGTGCTCCTCGTCGATGTCGTACTTCTCGGCGTCGCCGGCTTCGTCCGCGGCTTCGATGTCCTCGGCCTCCATGTACAGGTATAGGTAGGTCGACTCGTCCAGCGTCTGGATGAACGCCGTCTCCGTGTAGACCCCCTCGTGCTGGAGCGTCTCGACGACTTCGGATTCCCGGTCTTCTAACTCTGTGAACCAGTCTCGAAGTCGGTCTTCTTGGCCGGGTTCGACGCGCGCCCGGGCGAGCATCACTTCTGGCATAGCCGTGATTCTGCAGACCGATTCATAAGCGTATCTCGTATACTGTGACAGTCACTCACTAAGAGTCGATAGGACGAATACTACCGCATCGAAAGCCCCTCGCTCGCGCGTTCCCGTGCGAGCGGTGTCGTTGGTACTGTGTCCTCGTAGTTTTTATCACCGGTGCACGCGGCCGTCGAAACATGGACGAGGACGGAACCGTCGTCGCTGCCGACGCTGGCCTCCGGGTTCTCCTCGGCTATCCGGGCGCGAATGCCACTGACGTTGTTGTCGACGGGGACAGCATCAGTGTTGCACCCGACCTTCGTGACGCAGGCGACGACTGGCTGTTTTACTGGAACGTCGGTATCGAGAGCAACGAGAACCGGACGGTGACAGTGTCGTTCCCGGAGGAAGTCGTCGGGCCATGGGGTCCAGCCATGAGTCAGGATCGAACAGGGTGGTCGTGGCTCGGTGCCGATACGACGGTCGACCGAACCGCCTTCCGTTATGAGTTTGACCCGAGAGAGTGGGCCTACTTCGCCTTCTCGCTCCCGTACGTCTGGCGGGATTTCGAGCGGTTCTGGGACGACGTCGACAATCGAACCCACATCAAGCGATCGACGTTGACGACGACGGAACGGGACAGGACAGTTCCAGTTCTCCATATCGGGGACACATCGGCGGACACCCACACGGTGTTCACCTGCCGCCACCACGCATGCGAGTCACCGGCATCATTTGTACTCGAAGGGATACTGGCAGAGCTGACCGAGCGTCCGCCAAGTTCCTGGTGCGCCCACGTCGTCCCGTTCATCGACCTCGATGGCGTCCAGCGCGGCGACCAGGGGAAGCAGCGGTTGCCCCACGACCACAACCGGGACTACGCGGAGTCCAACGGCGTCACCGACGAAATTGACTCGCTCTACTCGACGACGAGCGCCATCAAACGATACGTGCGCAGTCTCGTCGGGGCCATTCCGCTCTCACTCGACCTCCATTCGCCGTTCAAATGGGGATCTCCACACGACCGTTTGTTCTTTGCTGGGACTCCGGCTGGAGCCACCGATGCGGACCGGCGCTTCGCACGCGTCCTGGAAGATGAATCCGGAAACCGAGCTAGTTCACTGTGCTTTCGCGCGGATAGAGGATTCGCGGAACCTGGCGGTCGGGGCGGCGGTGCGACCTTTACCGCGTTACTCGATCGGGAGGGCGCGACCGTCTCACGGTCACTCGAAGTCCCCTATTTCGGGACCGAGGAGAATCGAGTCACCCCGTCCCGATGCCGTGGGCTGGGCCGCGCCGTCGGCATGGCAATACGGAGGTTCGTCAACGAACCCAACTCCGAGTAATTGAAACGCATATCAGGCACGACACACACGATACGATCATGGGCTATTCCTGTCCCGTGTGCGAGGACCCGCAGTCCGACGCGGGTCACCTCGCCAACCACCTGGCGTTCACGGCGATCACGCACGGCGGCGACCACGAGGACTGGCTCGACGACCACGTCCCCGGGTGGGGACAGCTCGGCGAGGCGGAACTGGCCGAGGAAGTCGCGGGAGAGGCCGAGGAGACGGAGTTCCCGCAGGTGTTCGAGGAGAGCGGGCTGGAGGATTCACACGACCACGACCACCAGCACGGCCACGGCGGCCACCAGCACGGGGCCGGGGGCCAGAGTCTGGACGACCACGGCCTCGACCCGTCGGCGGCCCGGTCGCGGGGCGCCGGCGACCTGGACGAGGAGGCCAAGAAGATAATGGCGGAGGCCCGGGAACTCACCGAGGAGATACGCGACGGTGACGAGGAGCGATCGGACGATGATGGCTCGGACGATGAGAGCGACGAGAATACCGAAGCGGACGCGGACGCGGACACGGACGACGAGTTCGAAGGCGAAACCGAGTAGTTCCGCGACGGCCAACCCCGTGGTATGCACACTGTCGGGTGGTTTCTGCCGGAGAGCGAGCAAGAAGCGAGCGAACGCTACGAGGCACTGGCGTCGACCGCACAGCTGGTCGTCCGCGAGTCGACGCGGGCGATGGAGTTCGGGCGCGAGGAGTACGACGAGCGCGTGACCGGCGACGTCGTCGGGACTGCCCGGGACGTCCTGTTCGCGGAACAGCTCCAGGTGACCGTCGGAACCAGGGAGGAGTTCGAGGAGCACCGGGCGGACACCGACGGCGAGTACCAGGTGTTCGGCTCCGAGAACGTCGACAACGTCGTCTGGCACGCGCCAGCCTTCGCCGACGGCGTCGCCGCGACGTTCCACGGCGAGGCGGAGGCGGCCGTCGGGACCCTCCGCCGCCAGGCGATGGGGCACATCTACGAGGACGTGGTGTAGGTGCGCCGCGTCACCCGCAACCTGGTCCTCGCCATCCTCGCCGTCCTCGTCGTCCTGCTGGCGCTGGGTGCGCTCCCGGGGCTCCTGAAGACCGGCGACCCGTACTACCTCACCGCGACGCCGGTGGGGGAGTACGGCGACCAGAACGCGTCGAACGCGACCGTCGCGAACGCCACCGTGACGAACGCCCTCGTCGCGAACGGGTCGGCCGTCGACGGAGCGAACCTCTCCGAGCGGGCCTACCCCTACACGACGGCGGCGCTGGCGAACGCCACCGGCGGCGAGCCCGGTCGGTCGGGTCCGTACTGGCGCGGCCCAGTCGGGTTCAAAGAGGCGTTCACTCACTCGCCGTTCGACGAGGTGAACGCGCTCCGGGGCCAGCACCCGAACGCGACGGTGGGGGAAGGTGTCAGAGTCGCCCGGAACGGCACGCTTTACCGCGTCGCGGTGACACAGTAAGGTGATGAGCGACCGCGCCTCGACCCACGAGTGGCCGATCGTCGAGAGCGAGACCGAGTACGAGACCGGGTGGTACGACGGGGGGTACGACCTGGTCGGCCAGCCCGACGGCTCGGAGAAGAAGTACTACTGGGCGGAACTCCCCGACGCCGTCGTGGTCGTGGCCCGAACCGGCGACGACCTCGTCTTCGTCGACCAGTACCGCCCGGCCATCCGCGAGCAGTGCCTGGAACTGCCGGCGGGCATCGTCGAGGACGGCGAGTCCTACAGCGAGGCCGGCGCCCGCGAGTTGCGCGAGGAGACCGGCTTCGACCCCGCCGGCGTCTCGCTGCTGGAGGAGTTCTGGTGTTCCACGGGCGTCCTGCGCCACCGCCGGGGCATCGTCTTCGCCGAGGGCCTGGAACCCGTCGAGCGGGAACTCGACGACAACGAGTTCCTCACCGTCCGGACCGTCCCCGTCGACGAAGCCCTGGACGTCGCCCGGCGGGAACCCGCCAACGACGCCACCATCGAGGGGATTCTCCTCGCGCAGGCGGAGGGGGTGCTGTGAGCGACGGGTCGGCCGATGGAAAGCCGTCGGAACCCGCCGACGAACCGGGCGAGCGCGACCCAGCGGGACCCGCCGACGGCACGTGGAACAGATCCGATCCGGCGTGGCCGGTCCACGAGTCCGTTATCGCGTGGGAGACGCCCTTCTTCGAGGCGGGCTACGACGTGGTGGAACGACCCGACGGCGAGCACGCGAACTACTACTGGCTGAACCCCAGCAACGCCGTCATTATTATCGCTCGGACCGACGACGACGAACTCGTCCTCGTCGACCAGTACCGGCCGCGCTTTCGGATGCAGACCGTCGGGCTCCCGGCCGGCGGTATCGACGACGGCGAGGAGCCGAAAGCGGCCGCTCGCCGCGAGTTGCGCGAGGAGACGGGGTACCGCGCCGGCGACCTCTCCTTCGTCGAGTCGTACGTCCCCTCCGGGTGGACCCGCTACGTCCGCCACGTCTTCCTCGCCGAGGATCTGGTTGCGGGGGAGCCCGAGCCCGACGAGGGCGAAGTCATCGAGACGCTGACCGCGCCCGTCGACGAGGTGCTGGACGTCGTCCGCTCGCGCGAGGGGCCAGTCAACGGCCTGGCACTGACGCCGCTGTTGCTCGCCAGGGAGGACGGATTGCTGTAATCCGGTGACGGCCACACGGCACCACCCCCACTAGTCCGGCATTCCGTTTACTCCCGTGCTCGGGCTAGGGACGGTCATGGGAAAACCGAGTGACGGCGATACGATGTCCCCGACGACCAAACGACGACGGGCGGCGCTCTCCCACCGCCGCCTGTCGGCACTCCGGTGTCTCGTGCGGGCAGACGACGGACTCCACCTCGCGGACCTGGCCCGGGACGTCGCCCGACGCGAGGGGACGGAGCGTGAGGCGAAGGAGCGAGGACCGGTGGACGACGACGCGGCCGAACGGATCTACGTCGACCTCTATCACCGCCACCTCCCGAAGCTACAGGAGGCGGGGGTCGTCTCGTTCGACGCCGAGGCGAGACTCGCCTCGATGGCCGTCGACGGGGCGGACGTTCACGGCTGGGCGGCGACGGACGCCCACCGGGACGCGCTGGACGCCGTGCCGGAGACGGCGGAGTGAGGGGCGGCCAGATCGACGCAACCAACGACCGCTCGTTGTAGGAGAGCTGCGGCGGTCCTCGTCCGGGGCCACCGGAAAACAGATACCGCCACCGCCGGGACCCCAGTTCATGGAAGTTCGGCCGCTTCTCGCGGTGTTGCTCGTCGTCGCCGCAGGCATCGGCATTTCCGTCGTGCTGTTCCCTGCACTCTCTGGACATCCCGACCCACCCACAGTATCGACAGCCGAGAGACCGACTATCGACCACCTGGGAGCGTATCCGAACGACGGGACGAAGGCCGAACCGACGGTCGTGTTCCAGGTGAGCGGCGGTGGGAGCGGTTTGCCGATCCGCATCTGGAACGATAGCCCAGCGAACCGGACCGTGTCGCTGGAACTCCGGCACAACGGGAGCGGCTCTACCGTCGTCTCGCACACGGAGACGCTTCGACCGAACGGAACCATCCAGCTGGAACTCCATTCGCCCGGATTCCTGCTCGAAGTCACCGACGAAGCGACGGCGACGGTCGGAACGTACGCGGTGACGGCCGACCAGTTCGACTGTAACGAACGGTCCGCGACGGTCCGTGTCACCGGGAACGGAAGCGTCGACACCAGAACCATCGCCACGACGATGGGCTGTCCGGAGTGGAGAGCGGTCGTCCCACCCGATCACGACGCCCGGCCAGTTCCGCTAGGCGTTTAGGCCTCCACCGTCGACTATCGGCAACGATGGACGGCGAAATCGGCACCGAAGAGCTGCGGTCGGTACTGGACGGCATCGAGGAGAACGGCGAGCGGGGCGACGGCGACGACGAGACCGTCCGCGTCGTCGACATCCGCTCGCCGGGCGCCTACTCCCGTGGTCACATCCCCGGGAGCGAGAACGTCCCGCTCCAGCGGCTCGTCGACGACATCGAGCAGTTCGAGGGCGACGACCGGGTCGTGACGGTCTGCCCGAAGGGGAAATCCAGCGTCCAGGCGGCGCGGCTAATCACCTCCTACGAGGGGTTCGACGGGCGGGCCGAGAGCTTCGCACCGGGGCTGTCGAACTGGGACGGCCCCATCGAGAAGGGCGGCGACTCGGTCGAACAGGGCAAAGACGACGAAGGGCCACAGGCGCCGTTCTAGAAACACGGGGAAGCGGGTGCGAAACGCCAGAAACGCAAGGCTACGCCGCGTGCCGCTACGTTAATCGGTCGTTCAGAGAGCGAACGGGCGGATTATCGTCGTTCAGACCGCATTAGCGGCGCATAACTCGGTCGTTACAATGTCGGGTCGGTGACCTACACGTCCAAACGGGACGGAAACGATGGGAGCTGACACCGACGACTCACTCGATATAGGCGTACTGTGCAGCGACGCGATCCCGAGGTGGCAACGTCGTGCCCTCGACCGGGCGATCGCAGAGACGAGTGCCGAAATAACCCACGTCGTGATGAAGGAACCGGAGGTCCGCGGGTGTCGAACGGTCCCCTACTACCGGCGGGCGCTGCGTCGCGTCCGCAACTACCCCCTGTGGTCGCTCGTCGGGGTCGGTCGCTCTCTCACTCCGACGCCGGAGCACGAGCGATTCGATCCGATCAGCGACGTCAAGGGCGTGTCGACGGCCGAGCGGGTCTACTGCCGACCGGAACCCGCCGACGACTTCGGGGTCGAACTCCCCGCGCCCGTCGTGGACGAACTGGCCGCGGCAGTCGACGTCCTCGTTCGCTGCCACGGGTTCGGGATCCTGAAGGGGGAGATTCTCCAGGCCCCCCAGCACGGCGTTCTCAGCTACCACTTCGGCGACATCAACGAGTACCGGGGCCGGATGGGGCGAGGGTTCTGGGAGTTCGTCGGCGGAGACGACGCGACGGGCGTCACGCTCCAGCAGATAACCGAGACGATCGACGGCGGCGGCATCGTCGTCCTCGAACGCGTGAACATCGGCGATATGTACACCTGGCAGGCGATCAAGCGTCGCGGTTACGTCGTCGCGGAGGGGATGCTCGTGACGGCGGTCCGGAAGCTCACCGACCCGACGTTCACGCCCAGCCAGCCCGACGAGGGCGAGTACTACACCCTCCCGACGGGCACGGCCGTCGGCAGGTATCTGGTCGCCAACACGGCAGGCCGGATCCGGCGGTGGGTGCGAGAACAGTCCTCTCCCGGCGAGAGCAGGGCGTGACCGGCGACCGCAGCCCCAGCGTGCGCTCGGGAAGTAAGTGAGTGGTGGCTCGGTGAAAGTCCATCGTCACACGGGGCTCGGTGGGGGTAACTGCTCGTCATCGCCACCGCGTGAATCTTCGACGGTGAGCGCCAAAAGGGCAGCCATTTCGTGGGACGCCCGGCGAGACGAGTTCGACGGGGGCGGGATCCGAACGGTCTTTGACGCGGTAGGCGCAACGAAACGTACGGTTTCGACACTCCGTCGACGCTGCACGGTGCCACGCAGCGGTCCCCTCGGCGCGAAGTACCACCACACCCCATGAGTTCCCAGCACGGCGACGAGAGCGGACTGGCGGCGATTCCCTGGCGGTCCAGCGCGCTGTACGTCATCCTCGCCAGTTCGCTGATGGGCGTCATGGGCGTGTCGCTGATCACACCCGTCCTGCCCGACCTGCGGGCGGTGTTCACCATCACCGACGCGCAGGTCGGGCTGGTCATCACGGCGTACACGCTTCCCGGCGTCGTCCTGACGCCGTTCATCGGGCTGGTCGCCGACCGGGTCGGCCGCCGGCGGGTCATCATCCCGCTCCTCGTCCTGTTCGGCGTCGCCGGCGCCGGCATCTCGTTCGCAGGGAACTTCACGGAAGTGCTCGTCCTGCGCTTCGTCCAGGGCATCGGGGCGAGCGCGCTCGTGACGCTGGCCGTCACGCTCATCGGCGATTGCTACGACGGCGCCCAGCGCGACGCCGTCATGGGGTTCAACGGGAGCATGCTCGGGACGGGCGCGGCTCTCTATCCCCTAATCGGCGGGGCGCTGGCCGGAATCCGCTGGAACGCGCCGTTCCTCTTCTTCGGCGTCGGCGTCCTCGTCGGCGTCTTCGCCGCGCTCACGCTGGACGAACCCGAGGGCCAGCAGTCGACCGGCACGGCGGAGTACCTCTCCCGGATGCGCCAGGCCATTCTCCTTCCGGAGGCGCTGGCCATCTTCGCCGCCATCTTCGTCATCTTCTTCGTCTTCTACGGCGCCATCCAGACCGCGCTCCCGCTGTTGCTGAGCGACGAGTTCGGCCTCGGCGCCGGCCGCATCGGCGTCGTCCTGGCGATGGTCGCCGCGGCGAGCGCCGGAGTCTCCTCGCAGTACGGCCGGATCTCCCAGTGGCGGAGCGCGCCCGAACTGGTCGCGCTCGGCTTCGTCGCCTACGGGACGAGCCTCTTCGGCATCTGGCTCGCACCCTCGCCCCTGTTCATCGGCGCCGCACTCCTGCTGTTCGGCGTCGGTTTCGGCATCGTCATGCCCTCCATCGACACGGCCATCGTGACGCTGGTCTCGGGGCGCCTCCGCGCGGGCATGATGGGGATGCGGACCAGCATGCTCCGCCTCGGCCAGACGCTCGGCCCGGTGACGTTCACGTTCCTCGCCGAGGCCGGGTTCGCGACGACGACGGCGGGCTACCGGGTCCTCCTGGTCGTCTCGGGTGCAGTGGTCCTGGCCGCCGGTGTCGCCGGGTACCTGCTCCTCCGGCGCTGAATCACCGGATCGGCAGTGTATTTGGCGGGCAGTCCCTAGGCGAGGCCGATGACTGTTCGCCACGACGGGCTCACCGTCGACTGGCTCGGGTACGCGACGCTTCGCCTCGAAGGCGAGGAGACCGTCGTCTACGTCGATCCAGGCCGGTACGGCGTCCTCACGGGCGAGTGGGAGCCCGACACCGAGGGGATCGGCCACCCGCCGAGTCAGGACTACCGCGCGGGGGACGGCGACGTGGTCTGTGTCACCCACGTCCACCACTACGACCCCGACGGCATCGAACGCGTCGCCAGCGACGACGCCACCGTGGTGGCCTTCGAGGGCATCGACGGCCAGGCCGCCGACCGCGACCTGCCGCCGCTCGACGAGCTACCCTACGAGATTCGCCGCGTCGGGACGAAGGAGAGCCTGACGACCGACGCCGGCGTCCGCGTGTGGTCGGTGCCAGCGTACAACGAGCGAGACGGGCCCAACACCCGCCCCGACGGCACCCCCTACCACCCCGAAGGATTCGGTTGCGGCTTCGTCCTCGACGTCGAGGGCACGCGCATCCTCTGTCCCGGCGATACCGACGTCCTGCCCGGCCACCGCTCGATCGACGTCTCGCTGTTCTGCCCGCCCATCGGCCAGCGCTTCACGATGGACCGTCACGAGGCCGCCCGGCTCGCCGCCACCATCGACCCCGACCTCGTGTTGCCCATCCACTACAACACCTTCTCGACCCAGGAGATCGACTCGCGCGCGTTCGCCGCCGACGTCGCCGAGGCCGGCGTCCCCGTCGTGCTCGACGAACGCTGAGGGTACTGGAACCGAACGGGCGAGGGCCGGCCGACTCACTCCGCCAGTTCGGTTTCGCCGGCCTGGAGCGCCGCCTCGAAGTCCGGCGTCTCGCGGACCGACTCCATCGGCGCCGGTGGGTCCGGATCCGCGGGCCGGTCGCGCAACTGGCGGTGCCACCACGCGACGTCGTGCCAGTCTCCGAGTTTGTACCCCGCGGCGGGGAACCGTCCGACGCGGTCGAACCCCATCGACTCGTGGAGCCCCACGCTGGCCGGGTTCGGCAGCGTCGTGACCGCGTAGGCGTCGCAGTAGCCCTGGAAGGCGAGCACGTCCAGGAGGGCAGTGTACAGCCCCCGACCGACGCCCGAGCGCTGGGCGTCCTCGGCCACGTATATCGTCAGTTCGACCGCCCAGTCGTAGGCCGGTCGCGACCGCAGCGACGAGGCCGTCGCGTACCCGACGACGGCGCCCCCCGCCTCGCAGACCAGCCAGGGGTACCGGTCCGCCTCACCGATATCGGCGGCCAGTGCCGCCTCGTCGGGCGGGTCCGTCGCGAACGTGATCGCGGTCCCGGTCACGTACGGGGCGTAGATGTCCCGGATCGCCCCGGCGTCGTCCGGCGTCGCCACGCGGATGCGTCCCGTCATCGACCCACTCGACGGGGCGAGTGCCCAAAACGGTCGCGGCTCCGGCTTCGACGACGCGAGGAGTGCTTTAGCAACCACCTAACGGGGGCGGGCCCTCCCGTTCAATCGCGCCTTTCGGCGGAGTCGGCGGCCCATACCTTTGGCGGAACTGGGCGTGGCTCCCGTATGCTCGAACGAAGCGAGCGCGACGCCCTCCACCCATTCGTCGACGAGACGGTCCTCCGCCGGATCGACGACGCGTCGATGACCGTCGATTCTCCCTACGCCGACCTCGAGACGCTCGCGCGGAAGGTCGACTCGGTGTCCGAGTGCCTCGTCGACGTCGCCCGCGAGCGCGCGCTGACCGACTACGGGACCGTCGCCGGGGAGTGCGGCGTCCACGCCTCCCGCCTGGAGCGAGTGCTGGTCGTGCTCGGCGTCCACGAAGCCGCGAACGACCGACCGTTGCTCCCCGCGGTCGTCACGCGAGCCGACCGGGAGATGCCGGGCAAGGCGTACTTCCGACTGGTCGAACTGGTGCCGGACCACGCCGACGACGTCCCCGCGGACCCGGAGACCAGGGAGTGGATCTGGGGAACCCACCGGGCGGCAGTGTACCGGCGATGGGCCGGACAGTCGCGACGGGACGCCGGCCCCGTCGCGAGCGGGCGGCGGGGGCACGCGAGCGACTGACCGCCGGGTTTCCCATTGTTGCGAATTGCGGTCACACGTCGACGCCGTAGAGCCACTTCGTGCCGAAGAAGACGAACCAGAACATCCAGATGCAAAAGACCGTCAGCCAGGCGCCGTACTGGACGATGGGCCCGGGAGCGACCACGTAGGCGACGAGGAGGACGGCGACCGCACTGACGACGGCGGCGACGTCCCAGCGGTCGATAGCGGGCCGGTCGGCCATCGTGCGCGGGTATGACACACGAGCAGTTTACTCTTCCCGTCCCAGCACTGGGACGAGCGACCCATCGAGGCCGTCCGCGGGGTCGACGCGGCGGTACCGGACGCGGGCTTCGACGGCGAACCAGCCGACCACCAGGAGCGCGCCGGCGGCGTTGGCCGCCATGTCGGCGACGCTGAACTGCCGATAGGGGACCGCCGCCTGGGCGAACTCGATCAGGACGCCGAAGGCGACGGTGGCGACGAGGACGGCGACGGCTCGCCGGTAGGGCCACTCGCGCCAGTCGGCCGTTGCGTAGGCCGTCACCAGCGCGAGGCCCGCGTACGCGACCGCGTGGAGGTACTTGTCCCAGAGCGGCCCGAACAGTTCGCGGCCGGTGGGACCCGGCGAGACGAGGACGGAGAAGTAGAAGACGGTCGCCGCCACGAGGACGACGACGCTCCAGCGGAGCCAGCGCGGGACGAGCGGGACCCGGAGGCGGCGCATACAGTCCGGTCACGACGGCGCGAGTTAACGGCACCGGCGTCGAGCGACGCCGGCAGTCCTCACGCGAGGAACTGCCGGATGTCGTCCGCGACGGGGCCGTCGACCCCCTCGGGAACCGCGTCGAACCAGCCGACGTCCGGAATCGGTTCGCCGGCGATCGTCGGATCCGAAGCGACCGGCCGTCCCGTGACGGACTCCCCGCGGACGACGACCGTGTAAACGGTCGCGTGGGGGTCGACCTCGTCGCCGACGTGGTAGTCGGCGCGGCGCACCCGCTCGGCACGGTCGACGGCGACGCGGACATCGGTGAGCCCCGCGACCCCGTTTCGGCCCGCAGCCAGCCAGTCGTCGCCGGCCTCGACGGGAACGGCGGCCAGCGTCCAGCCATGCTCGCCGTCGTCCATCAGCAGGACCTCGTCCGCGTCGTTCGTGACACCGACCACGACGTGGCTGTCGAGCGCCGCGAGGTCCGCGCGAACGTTCGCGCTCGCCGCAGGGTCCACTCGCTCGGTCTCCTCGCGAAACGTAATGTCCGGGCGTTCGCGCAGCGCCTCCGGATCGCGAAACGATTTCACGAGCGAATCGACAGCCGAATGAGAGGAAAACCTGTCGGTCGCCCGAACGTCTACTGCGAGATGCCGTAGACGTCGCCGGTCCAGTCCCGCGAGGGGAAGTCGTAGACGGGTTCGTTTCGGTCGAGGTCGTCGAGTGCGGCCAGATCCGCGTCGTCCATCTCCCAGCCGAACAGATCCAGGTTCCCCTCGACGTGCTCCGGCGAGGAGGACTTGGGCAGCGGAACGACGTCCTGTTCGACCGCCCACTTCAGAACGATCTGGGCAGGCGATCGGTCGTACTGCTCGGCGAGGTCTTGCACGGTCTCGTCGCCGAAGACCTCCGTGCGGGCGAGCGGCGCCGCGGCCTCCAGCACGGTGTCGGTCTCGCGGCAGTACTCGACGAGGTCCGAGCGCTGGAGGTACGGGTGGAATTCGATCTGGTTGACGGCGATGGGAACGTCCGAGACGTGCTGGGCGCAGCTCAGCTGGTAGGCCGAGAAGTTCGACACGCCGACGTTCTTCACCTTGCCAGCCTCGTGTAGCGTCGCCATCGCGTCCATCGTCTCGCGCAGCGAGATGGCGGGGTTGGGCCAGTGGATCAGGTACAGGTCCAGGTAGTCAGTTCCGAGCTTTTCGAGGGACTCCTCGCACGAGGCGATGACGGAGTCGTAGTTGAGATTCTTCGGGAGCACCTTCGAGGTGAGCCACACGTCGTCACGGTCGTAGTCGGCCAGCACCTCACCGATTTCGGCCTCGTTCATGTACCCCTCGGCGGTGTCGACGTGGCCGTAGCCGGCCTCCAGGCCCGCCCGCACCGACTCGCGGACCGTGTCGCCGCCGATGTCCCAGGTTCCCACGCCGACCGCCGGGAGTTCGTCGCCGCTCTGGAGTTCGACCGTCGGGATATCAGTCATTGCTCGTCTCTCCCTCCGATTGCGCCGTGGTTAACGGTGTTGGCTAGCGGCCGGCCTCACCGGTCGTCTGTCGGGAATTTTCCGTCTGGAGACACCTGTCACACCGGACCACTCCATCGAACGGCGTCGATCACAAGACACATTATGCAGTTGTCAGATGGCGCACTCGTGACAGAACCGCCCTCCAGGCGCTCGGTACTCGGGACCTGTGCGGGGACGCTCGGCGTCGGCGGCCTCGCCGGGTGTCTCGCCCCGTCGAACGGTAGCGGAGCGAACCGCAGCGAACGACGGACCGAGACCAGCAGCGAGACGGCCTCCGAAGCGAGCGAATCGCCCACCGCACAGCCCGTGGAAGCGCGCCTCACGGGCATAAACGAGATCGACGAGAACGCCACGCTGACCGTCACCGTTCGTCGGAGCGGTGAACGAATCGCAGAACGAACTGAAACGTTCGAGGCAGACGACGGAGCGCTGGACGTCGCCATCGCCCGCCCCGGCGACTACACCGTCGAGGCCCGTCTCGACTCGGGGGCCAGTGCCACGTTCGACTGGGAGATTGGAACAGAATACGACGGACGACTAGCGGTCCGTATCACCGGTCCCGACCAAGTCGTGTTTCGCGAGAAGCTGCGCGGCTCGGTCTGTGAGAACGCCGGCACGAACGGCGACCTCCCGTTCTCGCTTCCGGACGCCGAAGAGACCTATCAACCCGGGACAGTCGAGATCCGAAACGACGCGAAGTCGGCGACGACGCTGACAGTCTCGATCGCTCACGAGGAGACGACGTACTTCGAGTGTACTGCCGACGTCGGTGGTCGACAGTTCGTGTCGAACGACGCAGTGACCGCCAGCGCCGGGACGTACGCGGTCACCGTCGACGTCGCGGACGGCGGCAGCACGGAGTACTCCTGGCAGGTGCCCGCCGAGTACAACTGGCCGAAACTCTTCGTCGTGGTCGACGAGGACGGCGACCCGCTGGTCGGTTGCGGCGGCCGGAGCGAGACCAGCCTCGTCGTCGAGAATCCGACGAACGAGTCGCAGTCGGTGGACCTGACGCTGCTCCGGGGCGAGGATCCCGTCGACGATGGGTCGATCACCGTCGAACCCGACTCGGAGACCGAACACACGCTCTCGTTCCCCATCGGCGATTTCTACACGCTCCGTGCGGCGACCGACGCCGGAACCGATGCGGAGACGCTTGCGTACTGCGACTGCTACGAACAGTTCTCGCCGACGGTGACGCTCAGTCCTGACGGCCCCCAGATCGAGCCAGTGACGTACAACTGCGAGTGAGCGATACGACGTGAGTTCGCGGCGTCGGTCGAGTCCTCAGAGCGACTCCGATGCATTCCAGTTCGGGCGTGACACGGTTCCCGACCACAGACTGGATCTACCAGCAAAATTGGCCTTCGTCAGAACGCCCTCACAGAGAGATCCACAGACGGCGTACAGTTTCACTTCCACCGCGACCTAGGCTGGCCTATACCCACCTGTGAAGAAAAGAGTGAGGTATGTCAGCGACAGCGACGCCGCCGCTCGATCCCGGGCTTGCCTTCGTGGAACAGCCAGATAACGGCGCGATCCAGCGGCTCGTGCTGGACTCGGACCACGATGGAGAGACGCTGTGGATCGACGCGGGCGGCGCGGCCTCGACGTACGGACTGACCGCGCAGGTCCCGAACCGGCGGGCGTTACGCGGGATACGGGTCGCGCGGGCGTTCACGGCTCACCAGCACCACCAGCTCGTCCGGAACGCCGTCGCGGCGGCGAACGAGCGCACCGGACTGATCGTCGCGCCGAACGTCGCGACGCTGTACGAGGCGGCCGACGCCTCTGACGCCGAGATCGACCGGCTGTTCGACGCCTCTATCGGACTGCTGGCGGATCTGGCCGACGCGCTCGACGCGCCCGCGCTGGTGAGCGCGCCGCGCGCCGGTGACGAGCGACGGGCGACCGTCCGGGACCTGGCGGCGACGGAGATCGAGTGCCGGCGGACCGACCTGGGCTACGCCTTCGCCACCGACGAGTTCGAGACGACGGGGTACTGGCAGCACGGCTGGTGGCAGACGACCATCCCCTACTGGGTCGAACTGTGCGGCGCTATCGGGAGCGAGCGCGCCCTCGACGCGGTTGAACCGTCGACGACGGAGGTCGCGGCGCTCGACTAGCCATGGGACGGACGAACCCCACCTACCGCGACTTCCTCGATTCCTACGAGCGGGAGTTTGGCGACTACCGCCGTGGGCTCCGCCGGCGCTACCAGTCGGACTTCGACAGCCTGTTCGACGGCGCTCGCGAGTTCGCCGACGCCGCGGGCTACGCCAACCACCTCGACCGCGACGTGCTCGTCCTCCTGTCGATGCTGCTCGCCCACGAGGGCACGGTCCGGGAACAGCGCGAGGAGATCGAGGAGCTCCGCGAGGCCGTCGCGGTCCTGCAGGAGCAGGTCGAATCAGCCGACGGGGAGGTGGCCTGACCGTGGTCGTCGCCGTCGACGTCGAAGACGACGAGGTCCGCCTGTGGTCCCGGGTGCCCGCCGGGGCCGAGCCGCGTGACGTGCCCGGGACCACGACGGAGCGGTTCTCCGAGAACGTCGTCGTCCAGCGCGACCCGGATTACGCCCCGACCTGCTACGTCGCCGGCCCGGACGACGCCCTGGCGGACCTGCGGGCGGCCCTCGAATCCGATCCGAAGGTCGTCGACCTGGCGTGGGACCGGAAGATCCTGAACCTGCGCGACGACCCCTCGCGAGTGCTCGCCGTCTCGCTGGAGCGGCCGAGCGAGATTGCCACGTTCGCGCGGGAGGTGCGGACGCTCCACGAGCCGGAGAACTGGCGGCCAGGAACCGTCCGGCTGTACGACGTCGACCTGAGCCCGAAGTTCCGCTACTGCCTGGAACGCGGCGTCGACCCGACGCCCGAGGGTGAAGAGGGCGGCCCGCACTGGCCTCGATCGCTGTCGCTCTCGCTCCCGACCGAGCGGCTGGCCGCCGGGGACCTGACGGCGCTCACCTGCGAGGGACGCGCGGCGCCACGCGCCGCGGAACGGCGAACGGGCGAAGCCCGTGAGCGTCTCTCGCCGGACGGCGACGGCGAGACGTCCATCCTCCGCGCGCTCGCCGACCGCCTCGATTCGGTGGACCCGGACGTCCTCGTGCTCTCCAGCGCCGACCTGGTCCCGCTGATCCACGACCGGGCCGACGCGCTGGGCGTCGACTGCGACCTGGGCCGCCTGCCGGGCCACCGCGTGCTCGCCGGCGAGAACTCCTACGAGAGCTACGGTCGCGTCGGCCACTCGCCGGCCCGCTACGACGTGCCCGGAAGGGCCATCGTCGACCGCTCGAACAGCTTCTTCTGGCGCGAGGGGAAGCTCCCGGGCCTGTTCGACCTCGTCGACCGGTCGTGGAAGCCGCTGCAGGAGGCGTCGTGGGCCTCCATCGGGACGGTGTTCACGGCGATGCAGATCCGGGAGGCCCGGGACCGCGGCGTGGTCGTCCCCTGGCGCGCCTGGGAGACGGAATCGTTCAAGCGAATGGGGACGCTCCACGACGCCGACCGCGGCGGGTTCACCTTCGAGCCCGACGTCGGCTTCCACGAAGACGTCGTGGAAGTCGACTTCGCCTCCCTCTATCCGCGGATCATGATCGAGAACGATCTGAGCCCGGAGACGGTGCAGTGCGAGTGCCACGACACCGACGACGTGCCCGTCCTGGGCTACAGCGTCTGTCCCGACATCGAGGAGCCGTTCGTTCCGTCGGTCCTCGACCGGATCGTCGGCGACCGCTACGGCTTCAAGGCCGACCTGCGCGCCACGGACGACCCCGGGCGCGCCGCCCGCCTGGAGTCGAAGATCAGCGCCCTGAAGTGGATCCTCGTCACCTGCTTCGGCTACCAGGGCTATCGCAACAGCAAGTTCGGCCGCATCGAGGTCCACGAGTCCATCAACGCCCACGCCCGCGAACTGCTGCTCGACGCCAAGGAGTACCTCGAAGCCGCGGGCTGGCGCGTCGTCCACGGCATCGTCGACAGCCTCTGGGTGACCGCCGCTGTCGACGACCCGACGCCCATCGCGGACGTCTGTGCCCGCATCTCCGAGACGAAGGGCATCCCACTCGAACACGAGAGCGACTTCGAGTGGGTGTGTTTCGTCCCCACCGCCGACGGCGAGCGCGGGTCGCTGACGTCCTATTTCGGCCGGCGTGAAGACGGGGGCTACAAGTTCCGTGGTATCGAGACGCGCCAGCGTTCGACGCCGGCGTTCGTCGCCGAGGTCCAGCGAGACCTCGTGGAGGCCCTCGACGAGTATCGTGAGCCAGCACCGGTCTGTGACAGGCTGGCCCGGGCCATCGCTCGCGTTCAGTCGGGCAACGTCGACCCCGACGACCTGGTCGTCCGAACGAGTGCCTCGAAGCCGCTGGCCGACTACGACCAGCGGACCAGAACGGTGGCCGCGCTGGAGCACTACGAGGCCCACGGCGTCGCCCGCAACCCCGGCCAGGACGTCCGCTACGTCGTGGTCGACGACGGACGCCGCGACAGGGACCGCGTCCGCCTGCCGTGGGAGGACTGTGCGGACTACGACGCCGACTTCTACGAGACGCTGCTGGTGCGGGCCGCCGAGAGCGTCGTCTCGCCGCTGGGCTGGGACCGCGAGCGGATCCGACGGTACCTCGACGACGGCCGAGACCTGACGCTGGGGGCGTTTACACGACGGTAGTAGGGCCCAGTAACCCGTTCGATTCCGGGGGTGTCGATATCACCGTCCACAGGTTTATGGCCAGACAGCCGTAAAACGGGTACTATGAGTTCACCGACGGGGGACGAAGACGAAGTCCCGGAAGACGTGAAAGCAGAGCTCGAAGGACGTGCAGAGGACGTCGTCGAGGACCACGAGTTCGTCACGTTCGAGGAACACAACGAGTAGCGAGAGTAGTCGTACCTTTTTGTACCAGGACCGGGGCAGCGCCCGTTGATGGAGTATCGGTTCGGCGTGCACAGACGGGCGAGAGCTGTGCGGATCTGTCGATGAGGAGGCATTCACGGCGACGATGATGCCGAGCAACGCGGTGGTCCACCCGACAGAGACGGAGACGAGGAGCGAGGGTCGGAGCACCTTTCGCTCGTGATAGAGCGTTCCGATTTCAGTCTATCGGGTCTCGAAGACGTCCGCGGCGTCGACAAACGTGGGGGTATAGGGAACCAAACAGTACTCGACAATCGGGCGGACAAATACTTTTAGTGACATTCATAGCAAGGAGATCCAACAGTAATTCGGCGATGACGTGAACTGGTGCTCACAGTACGTTCACGAACGAGGACGCGAGAGAAGCGGAGAAAGTTTCGTGTTACTCGTCTTCGTCGTCGTTCACGCGCCCGAGAAGGCGCGATAGGAGACGACGGCCCTTTCCGCTTCGGAGTCCGTTCTTCCTGGCTTTCTCGCGGGCGTCTGCGCTCATATAGCGAAATTAGCCGTCCTCTCTTAAATAAGTGCGGCCAGGACAGCCGAAGCGATTCCGACGATGAGCGTTCCCTGTGTCACGGTGAGGAGCCCGGAGTTCCAGTCGATGTCGTCGGCGTTTTCGGAGATCATTCCGCCGAACGTTTCGAGGAGGTCCCGATCCCATCGGGAATCTGTTGGGCCGCCGTGAGCGAGACATTCGACGTAGGAGCCCTGGGGCCCGACGAACAGATCTGATTCGTTGTAGGTGACGATTCCGAGCACTGCGGAGGCGACGAACGAACCGATAGACAGATGCAACAGTGCAGGATCGAAAACGCTGGGCCCAGCAAACCGGGCCGCGGCGATGAGAACGCCGACGAGGAGGACGTTGAACCGGACCGTCCGCATCGCTTTGCTGTCGATGTCGCCCATCGTGTCGTTCTGGGCGTCGAGGACGGCGCGCGCTTCGGCGTAGGTGACTTCCAGTCGGTCGCTCCCCCAGCCACCGTCGTCGGACATGGGCGCTACTGGCCCGGCCCTCACTGATAAACGCTCGTCGAACGGCGCCGGGACGGGCCGACGGCGTCTGACGAGGGTCGATGGGAGCGGTCGCGCAGACAGATTAACGTCATCTGCGCAACTATTCCCGCGTATGAGCACGGAGACCGCCACCGCCGCGGACCGCCAGCACCTCGGACTCGAAACGATAGCGAAGCGAGGGGGCGCCGCCGTCCTCGTCGCAGGCGTCGTCAACGTCGTGATCACGTTCGCAGCGATCACCGCCGGCGTCGCGCCGGCCCTGGATCCGCTGTCGTACGGCCCGGTGCTGTTGTTCACCACCGTCGGCGTCGCCGGTGCGACCGTGGTCTACGCGCTGCTCGACCGCTTCGTCGCGAACCCGGACCGGACGTTCACGCTTCTGGCGGCGGTCGTCCTGGTCCTCTCGTGGGTCCCCGACGCGCTCTTCGTCCCGGCGATGCCGGGCGGGACCGTGACGGGTGCGATCACCCTCGCCGCGATGCACCTGACGACGGCCGCCGTCGCCGTGGCCGCGCTGACCAGCCGCTACGGCCCCGCGATGCTGGAGTGAGCCGACCCGTCGGTCACTCCCCGGCCGCCTCGACCCGACCGGCGTACTTCTCCAGTTCGTCGGCCATCTCGCGGGCCTGGTCGGCCGACAGCGAGAGTTTGTCGGCGTGTGGCCGGACCTCGTCGAGGTCGGTGTTGTCCATCTCGACCTGTAGCTCGACGAACTCCGGGTCGTCGCGGCTGTCCGTGGTGACGTTCAGGATGGCGAAGGCCTCCTCGGTGAAGCCGTGGCCCTCGACGACGCCGTCGAGCAGGTCGAAGGTCGTGTAGGCGTTGGCCTTCAGGATGCGGTCTGCCATGATGAGTCGGAGTTCGACGCCTCGAAACTTAAGCAACCGTTCTCGGGGTGACGGGACAGCAGCAACGTTTTTGCAGTAACGTCGGGAACCGTATTTTATCTGATGAAGACGTGCCTCTCCGACGACCGTACCGTCTGGAGTCTGTTGGTCGCGGGCCTGTACGCCGCCCTCGGGACCGTCTATCTCTGGCTCGCCGGAGACGACGCGATGTTCGGGCTCGCGTGGCTCCGCCCACTCATCGTTCTGGCGTGGTACGGCCTCGCGCTCTACTATCTACGGTACGGTGTTTCACACCGTCCGGAGTGGGTCATAAAACTGTTCGAACCGCGCTGGTTGGCCGACGATCAGGAGTGACGGATCTCCTGGCCGCGCTTCTACAACGATGGCGGTCGGTCGTAAGTTCGGGCTCGCTCTCTGGGACCCGGGCGACGACGGCAATCGCCGAAAGCCGGTGAGGTGAGAACGGGACTCCGAGCCAACGTTTTTGCATGATCCGAGAGTAGTGGATTTTAGCAGATGAAGACGTGTCTATCCGCGGACTATCCCGTCCGGAGTCTCCTGTTCGCTGGTCTGTTCCTCGTCGTTGGAACCCTGAATATCTACAACCTGGTAGCGCTTGCCCCCGGCGATATGGGCGGAAAGCTCGCGCTGTTCAGGCCCCTCTGGCTTCTGATCGCCCTCCCGGCCTACGGCCTCGCGCTCTACACGCTACGGAACGGCCTTCCCAACCGGTCGGAGCGAGTCCAGAAACTATTCGAACCGCGCTGGTTGGCCGACGACCGGGAGTAACTGATTCGTTCGTCGTGTTTCACCGAGAGTGTCGATCGTTCGAACGTCTAGAGCCAGCTTGCTAGGAATCCGAACAACAGGAGAAAGCCCTCGGCCCGCTCGCGGTCGTTCAGCGGGATACGCTCGTTGCACTCGCGTAGGGCCCGCTGAACGACTGCCTTGCAGCGCGACCGGGCCTCGCCCTTTCAGTCCCCCAGGCGCAGCATAGCTCGCGGGGCCTCACTTCGTTCGGCCCGTGCTCACGGGTCGCTCCGCTCCCCGTTCGCTCGTTCGAAGGCCCCTCCCTCTGGTCGGCGCCTTCCTGCACTCGCGATTGACGTCCGCCAGACCTCCCCGGTCGCGCACGGACGTGTGCGCGACCGCTTCCTGACCGCTCCACCGTCAGAACTACGTTCTGACGAGCATCGCCTCGCGGTGCTCGGCTCAACGCAACCGTCCGGCGGTCGGCCGGGAGGCAGGGTCGCGCCAGTAGACGGCGCGACCCTGGCGACCCGGGGAAGGGCAGGGCTGCGGTGCTGTGCTGACCCTGGAGGAATGAAATGCTCTGTAGGAGCGCTAGTTCGCCAGTCTCGTGAGTCGATTATTGATGGGCTCGAACAACAGTATCCAGCGATGATACACCGATCATCTGTAACGAAGTAGGCGAAAAGTGAGGGTTCCTGACGGTAAACTGCTGAGCTATTCTTAGCGGACGATCTCGTTCACCACAGACCCACTCAAGCGATCCTACAGAGCAGAATGAAAGGGCGAGCGACGTCGCGGTGGCTGGGTGGGCCCTATCCGAGTGAGCGCAGCGAACGAGGATATCTCGGCCAGCCACCGCGAGGTGGCGAGGGCTTTCCTCTGTCGTTGATTGCCGTTCCTCGATCCCAGAGCGAGGTGGCGAGAGAGTTATCCCACGTCACACCCCCGTTCGTCGTCACTCGAAGACGAGAAGCGAGCGAAATCGAAAGTCGAAGTCGAACAGAAACCGAGAGGAGAAGTTCCCTAGTCGTCGGCGGGCTGGAGCGGTTCGCCCTCGCCGTTCGTCGGGGCGGGCGAGGACTGCATGTCGTCGTCCTCGACGTAGGGGTACCACGTCATCTTCGTGTTGTGCATGTACGGGTCCTCGTAGTCGGTCTCCTCGGCCTCGGCCAGGTCCTGGAGTTCCTCCTCCTCGCGCTCGGCGATGAACTCGCGGAACGTCTGACCGTCGGCGCGCTCGTCCTCGAAGGTGGCCAGCAGGTTCTCGATGTAGCCCGGTACCTCGTCGGCGGGGACGCGCATCTCGACCCAGTCGGCGAAGTGGGGGTTCTCCCCGAGACCGCCGCCGAGGCCGATGTCGAGCGCTTCCACGGGTTCGCCGTCCTTGCGGGTCTTCATCCCGCGCAGGGAGATGTCGGCGATCTGGGGCTGGGCACAGGAGGCGGTGCAGCCCGAGAGGTGGATGTGGAAGTCCTCGACGCCGTCGGGGACGGCGACGTTGTCCTTGAGCCAGCGGGCGTAGCGGACCTGCCGATTCTTCGTCTCGACGATGGAGAGCGAACAGAACTCGGTGCCCGTGCAGGCGATGGAGCCGCGCATGAAGGGGTGCGGGTCGGCCTCGTAGTTCTCCAGCAGCGGCTCGTCGAGGAACTCGTCGATCCGGTCGCTATCGACGTCCGTGACGATGACGTTCTGGCGCTGCGTGAGTCGCACTTCGCCCGAGCCGTACTCGTCGGCGAGGTCGGCGAGTTCGTAGACGTCGTCGACGCCCATCCGACCCACCAGCACGTTCAGGCCGACGTAGTAGTTGCCGTCGGGCTGTTCGTGGACGCCCACGTGATCGCCGTGTTCGTCGCCGCCGGCGTTGTACGTGTAGCTCTCGCGCATGTTCTCGCCCGCGGTCGGAAGCTCGAAGTCGACGAACTCCTCCTGCAGAACCGACCGCATCTTCTCGGTGCCCCACTCGTCGACGAGGAACTTGATGCGGGCGTTGAAGCGGTCGTCCCGGTCGCCGTACTCGCGGAACAGCGCGGACATGCCGGCGCCGACATCGGCGGCCTGCTCCGGCGGGACCCAGACGTCGATGGAGCGGGAGAAGCGCGGCTCCTTCCGGGAGAGGCCGCCGCCGACGCGGATGTTGAAGCCCAGCTTTTCTTCGCCGTCGACTTCCTTCGTGGCCGGCTCGTACGCCAGATCGTTGATGTCGCCCTGGCCACAGCCCTGGTCACAGCCCGTGACGGCGACCTTCCACTTGCGCGGGAGGTTCGAGTACTCGTCGTTGCCCTTGAACGTCTCGTGGAGTTCCTCGGCGACGGGCCAGGCGTCGATGTGCTCGTGTTTGTCCTTGCCGGCGACGGGGCAGCCGACGATGTTCCGCCAGGAGTCACCGCAGGCCTGCTGGGTCCCGAGGCCGACGGACTCCAGCTCGTCGAAGATCTCCGGAATGTCCTCTAACTTGATCCAGTGGAGCTGGATGGACTGTCGCGTCGTCCAGTCGCAGTAGGCGTCCCCGAACTCGGGGTTCTCGGCGGGGCCGCGGGCGTACTCGTCGGCGACCTCCGCGATGACCTCGAGCTGCCCGGGCTCGATGACGCCGTTGGGCGTCCCGATGCGCATCATGAAGTAGCTCTCCTGGCCGGAGCGCTGGTGGTACAGCCCCCACCACTTGAAGCGCTCGAACCAGGCGTCCTGCTCGTCCTCCGGGATGGATTCCCAGCCCTGCTCCGCGAACTCCATGAGGTGGTCACGGATTTCGTTCCCGTACACCTCGTCTTTCCAGTTCTCGACTTTCGTGGGCATTCGTGTACAGTGGCTAGAGCCCCACCCATATACGACACCCCTTGGCGTCAAAGGTCCCCACCTCTCCCTCGAACGGGAGATTGTTGCCTATTTCTGCGGACGGGCCAGGCGCCGGCGCTTGTCCGGGAAGTGGACGCTCTCGGGGTCGATGGCGTAGAACTCACCGGATTCGGGGTCGATGACGCGCCCGACCTGGAGCCAGTCCGTCACGCCCTCGGTTCCGCAGGCGATGCAGCGGCCGGCCATGCGCGCCTCGATGTTCGGATGGTCGACGCTCACGTCGACGAACCCTTCGGCGAGGAAATCCGTCAGTTCACAGCCGCAGAAGTCGCTTCGCGCCAGGAGCCACAGGTTGCTCACGTTCACCTCCCGCGAGTCGTTGACACTGACCCAGGCGCCGTCGTCGAGCTGGTGAACGTCGGTCGTCATTAGATATAATTACATCTTCCGGACACCTTACTCCGTCGGCGGTCCCAATTTTCGCCGGGAGGTGGACGATCACCTTCCCGTACGGCGGTGCATGCGTCGTGATACCACCGAACAACTCGTGTCGGATCCCGTACAAGATACCTGCACCGATTGCCGGCACACGGGAGTGCGGGTAGAGCTTACAGGTGAGAGCGAGTTTATAGGGGTATAGGTCTTTGACAGAAACACGCCAACCGACGCGACGCGGGGTCGCGCGGAACGGACACGCAACGATGACCGGACAACAACGAGCAGACGACCCGGAGGAGACGGCGATAGACAACCCCGAGGCGGTCGACGAACAGGACTCGTCGGTCGACCGGGATCATCTCGACGACGTCGAGGACGGGTGCGGCTGTACGGAGATCTGGGAGCACCTCTCGGAGAACCGTGAAGAAGCCGCAGACGACTAAGCCGAGCGACGAGTCGAGGTGCGGCCGACGACCACGGAGCCGAGTAGCGAACGGGTGTGTACGGCCGGCGCACGCAACGGGACGCTTTTGTTGCACTACCGCCAAACTGATTCGTAATGACTGCTGACGGCGAGGACGGACGGGCTCCCTCGACGGACCGGGAGTCGCCGGTCGGCAAACCCGTCATCCGCGGTGACCCGACGCTGACCGGCCAGCGGGCCGAAGAGGCCGTCGAGTTCGACCCCGACGACCCGGAGAGCCTCCAGCTCGCCGCCGACACGGTGCGGGCCTTCTCGGAGAACACCGCCGGCGCGGACGACAACGTCTACATGCTGCGGGGTGCCGCCGCCTGCGCCGCACTCGTGCGCGGGGAAGGGTCGTACAAGGCCGCCGCCGAACGCGCCGGCGGCGAGGCCACGGTCTCCTTCATCCGAAAGTGGTCCCGGGTCCACGACCTCCCCAACGCCATCCGGCGTCACGTCGCGATGGGCCACATCGCCCCTACCGCCGCCAAGCACATCGCCCGCGTCGCCGGCGAGGCCCGCCTCATGCTCGCGTGGGCGCTGCTCGACCACGACATGACCGTCCGCCAGGTCCGCTCGGTCGCCAGCGACGTCAACGACGGCCAGAGCGTCGAGCAGGCCCTCCGTGCCGAAGGAATCACGCTGGGTGAAATCTCGCTCACGCTCGACACCGACGTCTACCGCGAACTCCGCCGCCGCGCCGCCATCGACGGCCAGGAACCAGGCGAACTCGCGAGCGAACTGCTCGCCGACCGCATCGACCGCCGGTGACCGCGCCCGTAACCGTAAGCTCTTAGCGTCATCTGCCCCGAACCCTAATCGAGGGCCGATAGCTCAGTTCGGCAGAGCGTCTGGCTTTTAACGTGACCACGGGTTCGATTCGCGTGGTTGCGGGAGTGACCAGACGGTCGGGGGTTCAACTCCCTCTCGGCCCGTGTTTTTGCGACGAGCAGACCGCGAGTCGCAAAACTCGTCGCGAGAGGGAGTTGAAGCAGAAAAGACGCAGCACCGAGCGAAGCGAGGTGACCGTCTTTGCGTGGTTCAACTCCCTCTCGGCCCGCTTTTGATGCGAGCAAATACGCGAGCCGCTGGTGAACGTAGCCGGAGAAGTTGAACCCGGGGAGTCGCAGCCCGCACAACGGAGTGAGCAGGAACGTCTCCACTCGGTTCAACTTCCGATGGACTCGCTCCGCGAGCCCATCGACGTTCGCGAACGTGTAGCGTTCGCTCACTCCCTCTCGGCCCGCTTTTGCTGCGAGTACGGTTCTGTAGAGGTGCGGCGCTGGAACGAAGCCCTACTGACTCCGCGCCAGCCGAACCGCCTCGTCCATCTCCCCGCGCCAGGGACGGCCGTGGCCGGGCAGTAGCGTCACCCGGCCGAGGTCGGCGAAGCGGTCGAGCGAGGCGCGGGCGCGGTCCGCGTCGGCGTTGAACAGCGACATGATCTGGGGGCCTCGCTCGCGGCCGGTCGTCAGGTCGAGCGTGGCGAGCGCGTCGCCACAGAGGAGGACCTCGCGGTCGGGCAGGAAGAAGACACACGAGCCGGGGGAGTGGCCCGGAACGTGGACCACTTTCGGCGATCCGGGCAGGTCGAGGACGTCGCCGTCGGCGAACGTCCGGACCTCCTCGACCGGCGGGATCGACAGCCCGCCGTTGCGGCCGAGTTCGAACAGGAGCGCCAGCACGGCCGGTCGCCAGAGATTCACGAGAGCGTCGCCCACAGAGACGTCCTCGGCCCCCTGCGCAAGCCCGACGTCGGCCTCGTGGACGAACACCGGAACGGCGGCGGTCTCGCGCAGGCGTTCGGCGAAGCCGACGTGGTCGGCGTGGCCGTGGGTCAGGACCAGCGCCGCCACGTCGTCGAGACCGTATCCTCGGTCGGCGAGCGCCGAGAGCAGTTGCGGCCAGTGGCCCGGGACGCCCGCGTCGACGACGAGGACGCCGTCGTCGCCCTCGACGAGGTACCAGTTGACACGCTTCGTGCCGAAGCGAGAGACGCCCGGAGCGATGGCGGTCTCGTCGGCCTCGACGGCCGCGGGAGAGGGTTCGTTCACGCTCGGTGATAGGATTGCCGCGGGGATAAATACCAGGCGACGGCGGGCGTCGAGAACGGCAGTTTCGGCCCGCGTCGTGTCCGAACGCGAGCAAACTACTCGATCTCCTGGATCTTCGCGTACGCCGCTTCGATCAGGGGATCACCCCGGTATCGGACTTCGAGGTGGCGGGTGTCGTACTCGAGGACGTTGGCGTCGGCGAACTTCGGGAGATGGACGTGAAACATGGTAGACGCCACCGCGTCGTGGCCGGGGCGTTCCCCGGTGCGACTCGCTTCCTCGTTGACAATCTCGGATATCAGTTCGTCTACCGAGGCGTGGTTCGTCTCCGAATCGAGAAAGAACTGCAAGATGACGCGCCGCTGCCGGTTCGACAGCAACTCGAGGCACGCGTCGAGGGAGAGCGTACCGACGTCGTGAACCGGATCGTCGGGACTCATCCGTGGTTTGTGCTACCGAATAGCATTTCCGCAGTTGTAACGTTTCGGATGGGGAACACGAGCGGAACGAGATGAATTAACGGCCCGAGTCGGGGAGCGCAGCCACTGTTCGTCGGAGACCGTCGGCTGGCGGGCTGGACCAATTGATTTACCACGGTGAGCGCCGAGGCGACGTGTATGAACACGAACGCTCTCACGGAGCGATTCGACGACGCACTCGAACCGATCGGCATCGCCGTCGGTGCGTTCCTCGTGCTGGTGGGGTTGTCCACCGTCGTGGGGACGCCCTGGACGACGAACCCAGACACGCTGGCGGTGGCGCTCAAGCTCGTGGGTGCGCTCGCGACCGTCGCGCTGGGCGCCGGCCTGGCGTACCTGAGCTGGAACGGACGAGCGTAACGCCCGCGCCGTCGCGAATCCGGTTTTTCGAAGCGAAAGACAACTGTCGCGGAGCTGCCGCTCCGTTTCACGTAGCAGCGGCGGCGGGAAACAGCGTCGATGGGGAGCGAGTCGAGCCGAATCGGTCGCGTCCGTCGGTGAAACGAAGCGGCGGGTCGAGTCAGCCGCGGTTGGGCATGTACGCCATCGAGAGGATGAGGAAGGCCGCGGAGCCGCTGATGATGACGATGCCCCAGAGGCCGTTGACCCGCTCGTCGAGGTAGTCGCGCTGGGAGATAGTGGCCTGGTAGCTCTCGAACTGGTCGACGGAGACGAGCATGACCTCCTGGTCCTGGCCGTCGGGGAAGTGAGCGAAGTACTGCTCGCCGTTGGCGAGCGTGACGTTGGTCCCCTCCTGGAGTTCCTCGGAGTTGGCCATCGGACCGGTCCACTCGAGGGTCACGCCGCTGGAGGCCACCTCGGCGACGGTGGTCTCGTTGCCCTCGTACTGGTAGCTGTCGCCGGTCGAGAACTCGCGGGTGTCGGGTTCGGGGAGGTACTCCGCGAGCGGATGCAGCGAGTCGTTCTGGCGGTAGACCACGTACTCGGTGTCGTTCCGCGTGGCGACGGTGTTTTCGACCGCGTCGTCGTTCGCGAGGATGGCCGAGACGTTCAGCTCTTCGCGCAGGGTGAACGAGGAGACGTCCGACCCGTTTGCGACGAGGACGGTGTACGAGGTGTCCTGGTAGGTCACCGTCGACTCGTTCTCCAGGGTCGCGGTCTGGCGGGCGGAGTCGTTAGTCCATTCGAGTGTCGCGACCAGTGCTCCTTCCCCGCCGCCACCGCCGTGTCCGCCACCGCCGCTGGACTCGTGGCCGACCTCGGCGGCGGTGTACTCGGTCCCGTCGATCGTTGTACTCTCGTTGCCCGCGAGCGTGGGCCCGTTGACTGAGAACGCGGGCTGCTGGCTCGACTGGGCGACGCCGATGTAGGCGTAGGCCGCCGCACCGACGACGAGGAAGAACACGAAGTAAATCGCCGCGGCTCGTCGTTGCATGATCGGAGGATGGGGAGCCCCGACGTTTAACGATTACTTTTCGGTGGGCGCGGGAGGAAACAGCGAGGAGGGCCAGATCCGCTCCTGTCGACGGCTTCACCAGTGACGCGACGGCTGTCTAGTCCGCGGTAATCGAGACGTCCGGGACGTCCGTGAACGCCGTCTCGTAGCCTTCGTGACGGGAGACCTGGGGGCCCGAGTCGGTCGTGATCGTCAGTTCGTCGCCGGATTCGACGGCGTCCACGCTGGCCCGGTAGTGATACCCCAGGTCCGGCCCGACGGCCTGGGTGAGGATGTCGTCGAACGCCGTCGATCCGTCGCGGTCGAGGGTCGCCGACAGCGACATCGCCGGGAGGACGTAGCCGTTGTAGCGCGTCCGTGGCGAGACGGCGATAGCGTCGCCGTCGTCGCCGGACACGACGGTGGCGGCGAAGTGCACGTCGCCGGCCTCGGCGCTGCCGAGTACCTGCCCCGGCAGCTCGTCCATCGACGGGGCGAACGAGAGGGGCATCATGTCCATCTCCATCGGGTCGAGTGCACCGGGGTCGCCCGCGTCGTCGAGGGTCCGGAAGGGTATCTCGCTCCGGGCCGCTTCGCTGTACTCCCACTCGAACTGGGCGGTCGCAGACTCACCGAAGCTGTCGGCGAAGTCGCCGACGCGTTCGGTGCCGACGGCGCCCGTCTCGACGGTGACCGTGTACGTCCCCTCGCCGTCGAGCGCCATGTTGTCCCCGTAGTGAAAGCCCATGTTCTGGGAGAGCATCGTCCACGGCGCGCGTTCGGCCGACCAGTCGCCTTTCGTGAGTTCGAACCGCAGCCCGGTGTCGGCCGGCAACACCGTTCCCGAGTCGGGGTCCCAGATGCTGGCCATGAGGTGGACGTCGCCGCCCGGCTGGACGAGCTCCGTGACGCTGCCGGTGAGGGTCCAGAAGCGGTGGGCGTAGGCGTACATCAGCCCGACCATCCGACCGCCCGCCTCCTGCATCCCGATCATCTCCATCCCCTCGACGTGACTCGGACGGTAGATCGCGTCCGGGCGGTTCTCCACGACCGACGGGTTCCGGTTCGTCGATTGCTCCTCCAGTAAGCCGCTACAGCCCGCGAGCGCTCCAACGCCGACAGCGCCCGAGGCGCACAACAGATCTCGTCTGGTCCACTGGCGCGAGTCCATAGCGGTGGTTACTCACTCGCCCTCAAGAGGGATCTGGTGCACCTCTAGAAAGGGAGAAACGAGCGACAGTGACGGCGCCCGCGGCCGGTTCAGGGGTCGGGTCGGGGCAGGGATCGGTGGTCGCGGGGCGGCATCAGGTAGTTCCCCCGCCGGTCGACGGTCAGGTACTGGAGGATGCCGTTGTTGTTGCGGGTGCCGACCGCCGACTGGTCGGCCACGTCGGTGCCGTTCATCGCCTCGCGGGTCTCGACGAAGTCCGAAATGGTTCGCTGGAGCGAGAGGAAGTGTAGGCCGGCCTCGCCGCCGTCGGTCGAGTCGAAGTCCCGGCGGAGGATGAGCGGGGAGTCGTTCTCGTCACGCGCGCGTGCGGACTTCTGCGTGTGGCCCACCATCCCCTTCGTCCGGGCGTCCTCGAGCGTCCGGTCCTGGTCGCCGTCCAGGCCGCTGTCGGTGCCGAGGTTGTTCCCGACGCCCTCGACTTTCTCCTCGTCGGCGTGGGCCGGGCTGAACATCTTGCCGACGCGCTGGTAGCGGCTGTCCTGGTTATACCACTGGTCGAGGTGCAACTGGATCTTCGAGAGGTGGGTCGTCGTCCCCTCGGCGAAGGGTCCTTCCCGGATGGTCACCCGGTCTTCGCTGGCCTGGTTCTTCTCGAAGCCGGACTTGAACCCCATGAACAGCGGCGCGTCCTCGTCGACTGGCTCCGAGTCGGGGATGCCGTCGACGTCCTGGTTCGCCGCGGGGAGGCCGGCGCCGACGAACCCCGTCCGGCGGTCCGTCGGCTCGAAGACGTCGGCGAACGAGGAGACCTCGACGTCGTTCAGCGTCTCGCGCTCGCCCAGTAGCGCCTCCTCGGCGCCGAGCACGACCTGGCCGTAGTCGCTGGCGAGGTGGACGAGCGCGTCGGGTTCGTCCGGTTTCGGGTCCTCGAACGGCGCCAGCGCCCCGGGCCGGGGGAGGTCGACGCTCTCCGGTAGCGAGGCGTCGTACCGGTCGAAGTAGGCCGGCGTGTAGCCCACCGTGAACAGTAGCCCCTCGTTGCTTCGCGGGTACGCGCGTTCGAGTCCCCGGAGCGCCTGCTCGACCGTCTCGCGGTCGTCCTCGCTCGGCGTCCCCTCGCCGGCGTACTCCAGCAGGAGGAGGACGTGGTGGCGCGCCGCGGTGACGTTCCCGGCCTCGTCCCGCGAGAGCGACTCGTTCCAGGCGTGCTGGCGAGCGGGGAGCGCGGAGAGGTCCTCGGGTCCGGTGTCGAGGTCCGGCGCCCCCTCGCGGTCCAGGCAGGCCGAGAGCGCGCTGGTTCCGCCGATGGCCACCGCCGCCTTGACGAAGTCGCGGCGCGAGACGCCGCGGTCGGTCCGTCCCATCAGGTCACCTGTAGCCTACTGCGAGAAAAGACCCTTCTGGTACAGCCGTCGAACGGCGGACCAGCGGACCATCACCGGACTGCTCAGCGCTCGCCGACCCCGCTACGCGTCCTCGACGAGCGCGTCGAAGAGCCGTTCGAACCGGTCGACGAGGCGGCCGGCCAGCGAGGGCGCGACCCGGGCCAGGAGTTCGCCCGTCTCTGCGGGCCGGGTCAGCACGAGCGTCACGCGGCCCCCGTCGTCGCGGCGCTTCTCGACGAGGTCCGCCTCGACGAGGGTGTCGAGGTGCCACTCCAGGGTGCTGCGCGCGACGCCGACCGAGTCGGCGACGTCCGCCGGGCGCCGCTCGTCGCGTTCGAGGAGGGTGGCGACGACGTCCCGGGCCGTCTCCCGGCGCAGAACAGCTATCGCTCGCCGCTCCCACGGAGCGTACGTCGGCAGGTAGTAGTGGGTCCGCCCGCGGTGGTCCTCGGCGACGACCGCGTCCGCCCCGAGCAGCTCCCGGACGTGGTACTGCACCTGGCCGGGCGCCAGGTCCAGCGAGCGGGCCAGCCCCCGGAAGTGGATGCCCGGGTCCGCCTCGATGGCGGCCAGGATCCGCTCGCGGGTCTCACTCACGGACGCCACCTCCGCGCTCGACCCGCCGGGCCGAGTAGACGGCCGCGACGACCAGCGCCACCATCGCGACGTCGAGGCCGTGTTCTGCCAGGTGGTGCGTGCCCGGACTCAACGTCCCGTTCAGCGACAGGGAGGCGACCACCGTCCGGGCCAGCAGCGTCGCCACCGCTAGCGTCACCAGCAGGTAGGACTGGGAGCGGCGGCGGACGAACACCGCGAGCGCGAGACCGAGGACGGCGCTGGCACCCAGTCCCGCGACGGCCAGGACGAGGAGGAGGAGCGGGTCCGCGACGACCAGGTCCCTCGCCGCGTGGAGGGGAACGAGACGCCGTACCGGCGACATGTGACCAGGTACCGGCTCGGTGGGTATGGCCGTTGCGGAATCGCGATTGGCGGGCCCGCTCGCCTGGACGTTCCTTGGGGGACCCACGTCCGAAACGACTTTGTTCTTTTAGGTTTGCCTAAACCCATGGGAGAGACGACGCGACGCAGACGCACCGGGGAGGACGTGCACCGTCGCGACCGGAGGCCACTGGATGATTGACTGCGACGTGGTCGTCGTCGGCGGCGGCCCCGCCGGCTGTTCGGCCGGCGTGTTCACGGCCCGCTACGGCCTCGACACGGTCGTCTTCGACTGCGGCCGGTCGTCGCTCAAGCAGTGCGCCTACCTCGAGAACTACCTCGGCTTCCCCGCCGGCGTCGACGTCGACACGCTGTACGCACTCATGCACGACCACGCAGAGGAGGCCGGTTGCGAGTTCGTCACGGACCTCGTCGAGTCTGTCGAACGGGCCGACGATGGCGAGGGCTTTCTCGTGACGACGCAGGAGGGCAGGGAGCGGACCGCTGACTACGTCGTCGCAGCCACGCGGTACGACGGGGAGTACCTCCGGCCGCTCGGCGGCGACGCGATGTTCGACGTCCACGAGCACGGCGGCGAGGAACACGAACACTTCGCCCGTGACTACGCCGACTCCGACGGGACGACACCGGTCGACCGGCTCTACGTCGCCTCGCCGTCGGCCGAAACCGACCGGCAGGCCATCGTCGCGGCCGGCCGGGGCGCGCGGGTCGGCCTCGCCGTCGTCGGCGCCGTTCGGCGCGAGCAGGGCTTCCCGGACGAATTCGTCGACCACTACGACTGGGTCCGGCGGGAGACCCAGCGTGACGACGAGTGGGCGGACCGCGACCGCTGGCGCGAGTGGTTCGCCAAGGGGCTACCGGCGGACCACGACCTCGACGAAGACCGACTGGCCGAACTGCGCGAGCGGGAGATCGACCGACGGCTCGACACCTACGTCACCGAATCTGAGGTATCGACCCGCGCCGAACGGGGACAGCGACGATTGCTGACCCACCTCGACGACGACCTCGTCCTCGAACGCGCACGCGAGATTCGCGACGAGGACACCGCCGGGGAGTGAACGGGAGCGTTTTTAGGCTCGCCAAAAGATCGAAGCGGTTATGGGTTTTAGGTGTGCCTAAAATAGTATGGGAACAGAGCGAAACGATCGGACGGCGCCGACTCGCAGGCAGTGCCTCCGCTACGGGGGTACTGTCGCCGGCGGCTTGCTCGCCGGCTGTACGGGTCGATCAGACGGAGGAAGCGACGGGACGACCACGGCGGCCGACGGGTCTGCGGTCACCGACGCGTCGACTGACGGGGCCACTACCACCACCACCGAGTCGGCGACCGTCGACGAGTCGTACTCGGTGACCATGGAACCGGCCGGCGAGGTCACGTTCGACTCGGTTCCCGAGCAGTGGGTCGCCTACTGCGGGGCGTTCGCCGACATGGCCGTCGCGCTCGGCCAGGCCGACGGACTGGCCGGCATCGGCGGCAGGGACCGCTACTACACGGACGTCTACGACGAACTCCCCGGCGTCGACGTCGACGAGGAACAGCTAGCGCAGTACCCGGAGGTCCGAACCAAGGAGGAGTTCTACGAACTCGACTGCGACGTCCACCTCTACGACACGCAGATGCTGGTCAACTGGTTCGACTGGTCCCGGGACGACGTCGACGAGATTGCCGAGAACGTCGCGCCGTTCGTCGGAAACCTGATCTTCCGCCGGTCCGACGAGTGGCACGACTACCGGTACTACACCCTCTACGAGGCCTTCGAGACGGTCGCGACGGTGTTCCAGGAACGCGATCGCTACCGGGCGTTCGAGTCGCTCCACGAGGAGTTCGTCGCCGAAATCCAGTCGGAGATGCCTCCTGCCGGCGAGCGCCCAGACGTCTTCCTCACCTTCGAGGGCACCGACGAACCTGAGACGTTCTCGCCGTACCGGCTCGACGACGCGGGGACGAGCAAGAAGCAGTGGCGCGATCTGGGCGTGAAGGACGCGCTCGCGGGGACCGATATCGAGAACCTCAGCACCACCAACCGCGGCGAGCTCGACTACGAGAACCTGCTGGAGATCGACCCCGACGTACTCCTCGTCCGCGGCCACGAGCGCAAGTCGCCCCAGGAATTCCGCGACGTGGTCCTCGATTACATGCGAAACCACCCCGTCGGGAACGAACTCACCGCCGTCCGGAACGACCGCGTCTACCGCGGCGGCTACCTCCACCAGGGACCGATCCACAACCTCTTCCTCACCGAGCGGGCTGCCAAACAGATCTATCCCGACGTGTTCGGCGAGGTGACCGGCGACGCCGAACTGTTCGACCGCCAGGCAGTCGCGGACGTGGTCACTGGGAACTACTGACCCGACAGTCGATCACGACCGCGAACACCGAACCCACGATACGATGGTCGGAACCACGCTCACAGAGATCCGCCAACACATCGAAGCCCTCGCCAGTGCGGACGGCGACTACTATCTCGTCTGCGGCCGGACCGGCGACCGGCCCGTCCCCGCTGAGACCGCCCGGTTCGAGAACCGGGGAACGGCACGGGCCGCCGCCCGCGCCACCGAACAGTACCGCGCCGCACTCCGACGGTACGACCCGCGGCTCCCTTACTACGACCTGATCGTCTGTCAGGACAACGGCCCGTTACACCGGCCGAGAGACGTCGACGGGAACGGCGAGAGCGCCGATCGGGCGGCGTCCGCCTCCGAACGCGCCCGGAGCGTGGACGCGCCCGACCACCGACTGCTCGTCGAGTTCTGTCACCGCGTCGCGGCCGCCGTGTTCGAGACGCTCTCCGAGAAGGGGTACGACGACGTCGAGAGCGCCGTTATGGACGCCTACTTCGACCTCGCTGAAACGGTCTCGGACCCCGACGAGCTCTGCCTCCGGCTGCTTGAAAGCATGGCCACAGAGCTGGACCAACGGCTCTCGCCCGCCGAGCAGGCCGACGTCGTCGCCGACGCGGCGACGCGATACTCCCCCGTCGAACCGTCCGCGGAACCCGTCGTCTCGACGTTCCGACTGCTCCGGACGTGCGGACTGCTCGGCGCCTACACCTGCCGCCCGACGTCCATCGACCGACAGGCGGAAACGCGCTCGCTCACCGTGGAGATGACCGACTACGCGCTGTCGCCGCAGAACGGACGCCTCCCAGTTCTCCCCGTCGTCGTCGAACTGTATCGACGCCGCCCCGAGTGGCCGCCGTCACGACTCCACGCCGACGACGTCGATGACGGCTGGCGGGTCACGCTCGTCCTCGCCAGCGACGCCGACCCGGACGGACTCACGACGGCCACTATCCGGTCCGACCCGTAGCTCGGCAGGATCGCCTCAGGCAACCCGATTCGACCGATCGGCCGCGCTGACGGTCCGCGCTCGAACGCACGAGTTCACGCGACGAGTTCGTACAGCGACTGTCTCGCGTCCCGGAGACAGGGCCGCCGTTCCACGACGCCTGCCTCCGACAGTCGGTCGAGTGCATAGCGGACGGTCCGGGGCGGTAACGCCGTCTTGGCAACGAGTTCGGCCTGCGTACTCGTCCCCGCCTCGCGCAACGCGAGGTAGACCAGTTTGGAACTCGGCGGCAGGTCGGCGACGGTCTCGCACTCGATCATCGTCCCGGTCGTCCCCGCTCTCGGTCGGTGCCGTCACCCGTCGACGCGGTCGTCCGGGAACCCGAGGCGGCCTCTAGCACTGTTCGCTCCCGAGGAAACTGACGACGGCGCAGTTCTCGTCACGACACCACAGCTGTCCCGGTCGGAGGACGCCGTCGCCGCTCCCAGTCACCCCGCAGTTCGGACACGGGGCCGGCTCGCCGTCGAGGCTCGCTCCCGAACGTCGGTTCACGTCCGTCGAGGGGGCGTCGACGACGCCACCGGCGCGGTCCGGATCCGCCTTCATCGGGTCACCTCGCCGGCACAGTCGTGGGCCTCCAGGACCGCCGCAGCCCGGTCCGTTCCCACCTCGAAGTCCGCCGCCACCGCTTCGAGCGTGTCGTACCGGTTCGCGACCGCGACGACGTCCGCCTCGGTGAGGCTCCCCGGCGGTTCCCCGCCTGGATCGTCCGGAGAGAGCTCGCCGTCGGTCGCGCCGTCGCTGGCGTCGTGGGTGACCGTCCCGGCGGCGGGGACGGCGGATCCGAGGTCGTAGTAGCCGAGCGCCCACAGCGCCTGGTCCGTCGCGAGTCCGAGTCTATCGGCCAGTTCCGGGACCGACTCCGCCGTCTCGACGGCCGTTTCGACCGCCGGTCTCGGAACGGCGGCCGGCGACCAGTCCGCGAGCGGGTCGGGACGCTCACTGGTTTCCTCGGCCCGAACCCCCGTCGTCTGGTGGCCCGGGCCTTCCTCCGCCTCGTCGGTGACGACGTCGATCGTGACCGACGCGCTGATCCCGTCGACACACCGGTCCAGGCCGATGACGTCGAGTGACGCCACGTCTGCTCGGGCATCGAGGGACGCGACCACGTCCCCCAGCTGGCGGATCCCCTCAGGAAGCGACATCGAAGCTCTCACCCCCGTCGAAGTCGACATCTGGACTCGCTGATCGTCTCGTACCTGTGCTGCCGATCGTTGCGTAGTTTGCTCTCATGGGTCGGTCGTAGCTGTCGCTATTGCCGTATTCGGCCGGATGTCTCGCTCCGGGTGCCGGTATTGTCCGGCGCAGTCCAGGCGCCGAACCACTCGACGTTCGGACGCACCGCCGAACCGGAACCCGGCCAGTGACTGCACCGGTGTCCCCCGCGCTCACGCGGCTCGATCACGGTCGGAAGTCCGGGCCTGCCGGACAGCATCCGTCAGGAGGTGCGAGTGCGGTCAGCCGTCGACAGACGCCACCCGTCGTCGCCGCCGTGACCGCGCCCGCCGCCGGACTCGCGACCGGGAGGGCACGTGTCTTCGTATGGCCGTCGCCCCCATAACCGAAACGGGGTGTCCTTCCGGATTTCCGGGCCGGACATCGTCCACCGCACTCGACGGCGATATCCGACGCAAAGACGGTTCAGGAGTTTCCGGGCCGCGTGACCGACTGCGTCCGAGCCGCCCTGTACACGCGGTTCTTCCCCTGCCCGTCGGATTCGACGAGCCGGTAGTGGTCCATCTTCGAGAGGTACGTGCGGACGGTCCGCTTCGTCCGGGGGTCCGCCACGGCGTCGCGGTAGCGCTCGTACAGTTGGCTCGGCTGGAGCGGTCCACGATCTTCGATGATGTCGTAAAGGACGCGCTGGTGATCGCTGAGTCGGTCCAGCGAAGCCCGCCGGAGCGACTGCCGCGCCTGATCGACCGCCATCTCGACGTGCTCGGCCCTGATGCGAGCGGCGTGGCCAGTCTGTGCCCGTTCAGCAGCGACGCGAAGTATCGCGATTGCGGCCCTGGCGTCTCCGGCGGCGTATTCGGCGATGCGTTCGAGGTGTGCCTCGTCGATGGCGTCCGGCGCGAGACCGTATGCCGCCCGCTTGGCCAGGATGTCGGTCGTCTCGACCACTGCGTAGGGTTCGAGGTCGATCTGGTGGCCCACCGTGAACCGCGAAGCGACCCGCTCGTTCATGTTCGCGAAGACGTCTTCGCGCGAGTTCGCGATCAGGACCAGCTGCGTCGCTGGCAGCGCGTGCAGGTCGTAGAGGACGTCCTTCGACGCCAGCTGGTCCACTTCGTCGAGAACGACGACCCGGGGGTCGTCCGGGTCGGTTTCGAGGCGCTCGATCACCGACGTCAGCGGCGTCGACTGGCGCTGGACCGGGCGCTCGAGGAGCTCCTGGGCCACCGAGAACAGGATCGACGACCGGTCCCGCGTCTGCCAGCAGTTCACGTACGCGTCCGCCCATGCCGCTTCGCTGGCAGCCAGCTGGTCCAGTGACACCCGGGCAAGCATCGACTTGCCCGTCCCTGGCGAGCCGATGAGGAACACGTGACTCCCCGCTGTACCGCGAGTGATCGGGTCAAGTGCGTCGGCGAGCGCGTCGAACTCCTCGCGGCGGTGGACGACGAGCTCCCGCTCGGGGACGACTTCCTCGTCCAGCACGCGGGCATCTGTTATCATATTGTCGTCTGCAGGCCGGGCGCCGATAAGTGATGGGGAGCCGTTTCCGGGTTTCCGGGATCCGCCACACACCGGCCGTCTGTATCGTGCTCTGCCAGTCGCGCTCGTGGCCCCCGATCGTGCCGATACCGCTCAGGCGTTCTCGTCCGAGTTCGTTCCACGCTCGACGTCGGCGGGTCGCTGGACCTGCGCCCACGCGGCGTAGAACTCCGACAGTTCCATCCCGTTGACCAGCCCCAGGACGACGATCCCCAGCGAGAAGACCCGAAGGGGGTCGGCACCCTCGACGACCGAGAAAATTCCGAACCCCACAATCGCCAGCGACACCACGAGGTTCTTGAGGACTTTCCAGGCTTTGAGGTTCATCGGGGGCCACCGTTCGCGGAGTCTGGCGTCGAGCAAGCGATTCTGTCTAACGACTTCCGTCGGGACCGATACGCGTGAGTTAGTTGCCATACCACATCTCAATCCCCGTGCGCGTCACGAACGCGCCGTCGGCAGAACCGAACGAGGAGCCACCCACCACCGCTACCTGTGGTCGGGCAGCAGACTGCGACTCCGCATACTACGCTGTAGGGGCCAGTCATGCTTAAACGAGTGTCTGTCGGAATTATTCACGGTTCTTTGGTAGTGGGGCCAGGTCACCGGCAAACGAGTCCAGTCACTCCGCAGGCGACTCGGATCAGTTACGCGCCGAACCAGTATCACTGTTGCTCGCTACCGTTGACCGTCTTCAGAAAACCAAGGACCGGATTTGAACCGGAGAGACTTCGCTCCGCTCGTCCCAGGGCCCAAAACCGGTCTGGCGTTCGCTCCTCACGTCCGTTCGTCGCAGAAAGCCAAGGGCCGGATTTGAACTGGCGATGGGCGGCTCTGCAGGCCGCTGCGTTCGGCCGGACTCTGCCACCTTGGCGCAGGTGCAGGTAACGTGCTTGCTCGCATGAGCGTAGCGGTATCCGGCGATCAGCCCGCACCGGCCAGCTGGTCGGATTCGCCGACCGAGACGAACTCGCGACGGAGATACACGACGGCCTCCCCGTCGAGGCGGTCGGCGAACGACTCCGTCTGGGCGCGGTCCAGGATCATCGACAGCGGTTCCTCGCCGCCCGCGTACAGGAGACCGACGTCGTGGAGTTCGGTCTTCAGGACCGCTGGCGCGCGATCTTCGAACTCGCGAACGACGGCGATTCGGACGGGCAGGCGAGTGCTCCCATCCGGTCCGAGACGTAGTCCGTGGAACCCGTCGGAGACGAGCCGACACCGACGACCGAGCGGTCGGGCGGCCAGCGAAATTGATCGAAATCTATCTTATATCGAATCTTAACGGATATATTAGATATCCACTGTGTCCCGATTTCCATGGCGCCCGTGCTGAAACTGGAAGTCGAGCAGTCGAACGCGGCCTGAAGCCGCGGTGTGACCTCTGGGAAAAGTGCGGCATCGTGGACGCCGTATTTCGCGCGGATCCGGCGGAGAAATTCGTCGCCAGACGCACTGTTTCGCACCCCAATACGATTGTATTTCGGGAATTCGCCCGTCAGGGGGTCGACGGGAGCGTCCGGCCAGAACCCGTCGTCGGCGAGTCGAATCACGGCTTCTTCGACCGCAGCGTGAGTCCGCGATCTCCGTCCGGGAGCGGTAAATCGGTTTCGCGAGACCAATTACGCACGGGGAGCCGGCAGGTATCGACGCCGAAATTATCGATATTTTTATTAGTATTCGAAGTTGATGTTTCTATCAGGTACAGGTGGATGCTGAACTCGACCGGCGGCTGTGGCGTCGGCCGTCGCCACGCAAAATATAAGACAGTCCAACCCACCGAGCTAGCCGAGCGGCCGGGTTCGAGCACTGGTACCGAGCGCCAGCCCGCTCTCGTTCTGCGGGCCGAACCCGAACAGTGGCCGGCGTCGCAACCAAAATAGCTAACACGTGGCAACTGTAACACGGTCCCAATGAGTACTGACTCTAGCGACCAGCCAGTCCTCGTCGTCGGGGCCGGACCAGTCGGGATGACCACGGCCCTCGCGCTGCACGCGCGGAACGTGCCGGTGACGATCCTCGAAGCTGAATCGAAGGACCGAGACAGGTCGGGAAGTCGAGCGATCTACGTTCACGGCTCGACGCTCCGAACGCTCGAACGCGTCCACCCGGGCCTCGGAATGGACCTCGTCGACGAAGGGATGGTCTGGCCGACCCGCCGGACCTGCTGGCGGGGGAAGGAAGTGTTCTCCCGGACGTACGACTCCCCCGGTGGCCACGGCGACATTCCGCACTTCACGAGCGTGCCGCAAGTCCGCACCGAGGCGTACATGCACGCGGCGCTCGAGGAGTGCGGGATAGACATCCACTGGGACACCGAGGTCGAGACGGTCGACGCCGACGCGGACGGCGTTCGCGTCGAGACGACGGACGGGCGGGAGTGGGAGACCGAGTATCTCGTCGGCGCCGACGGCGGTGGATCCACCGTCCGGAACGAGATAGGCGCGAACTTCGACGGAGACGAGTCGGCGAACTCGTTCATCGTCGCCGACGTCGAAGAGATCGATGGCGATGGATACCCGACCGAACGGCTGTTCCACTACGACCACCCCGAAGTCGGCGGTCGAAACGTATTGCTCGTGCCGTTCACCGGCGGCTGGCGCCTCGACATCCAGTGCCTCCCGGACGACGACCCCGAGGAGCTCTGTAGCGACGAGAACATGCGGGAGTTCATCCGCACCGTACTGGGCGAAGCGTACGAGGACAACCTCACGTGGATATCGACCTACAAGTTCCTCCAGGTGCACGCCGATAGCTTCGTCGACGAACACCGTCGCGTGCTGCTGGCGGGCGAGGCCGCACACTTGCTGGCGCCCTTCGGCGCGCGCGGGATGAACTCTGGCATCGCGGACGCGGACGAGGCCGCGTCCGCCATCGCGGTCGCGAACCGTGCGCGCTCCGACGCGGTCGCCCGGGACGAGATAGAACTGTTCGCCGCACGTCGGGAGAGAGCCGCCCAGTACAACATCGACGCCGCGGGGCAGGCCCTGGAGTACCTCCAGGGAGACGACCCGAAGACGGTCCTCCGCAAGGAGGCGGCCGCGTCGCTGGCCGACCACTTCGAGGTCGCCGGGGAGTACCTCGACGACGCGCCCTACGGCCCCCACGGCGCACCGCCGATCGTGTCGACCGGCAACTACTGAGTCGAAGACCGCCCTCTCTCTACTGCTCCGTCGATACGTCTCGGTATCGGATCGCTCGTTCGCCGACCGGAGCGATCGGCTCCGGGAGACCAGCCGCAACGATAGTGGATCGCCCGAATAGACGACCGTCCGGAGCGACGATACGCTGCACCTAGACGCCGAGTCGCTTCGCGACCCAGTGGTCGCGGGCCGCGAACACCATCGCTTCCTCGTCCTCGAAGTCGGTTCGTTCCGCGACGAATTCGTCCCAGGCGCCGTCGAGAACCCTGTCGAGTTCGTCGGCCGACGTCGCATCGGCGGGACTGGCGGCCACGAGTTCGTCGAACGTGTCGAAGTCAGTGTGTGCCGCCACGAAGTCGTCGTCGAACACGTCCGTGACGGCGATGTCCGCCGCCGCCTCGTAGACGTCAGACGCGGTCGGTACGTCGTCGGCGGCCTCTACTGCCGTCTCCAGATCTGTCTGCAACACCATGCGTGGTACTGTCCCCCGGACCGTAATAAATCCACGTTTCGACCGCTCGCGACGGCGGAGGGAACCGGCGACGTCCACGGACAGTCGTGGTCGCGGTCCGCTTCGGGGCGTGGCGACGGGGAACGCCACTCCGGATCAGTATTCCGGTCCCGGAATCGAGACGGACGGTGGGCATCGTCGCAGTCGCCGAACAGGGGGTATAAGTTCCTCCTTGCCAGAGAGACACGTACATGCCCAACAGCGACGAGGGTGCGGTCAGCGACGGCGACGTCCGTCGCGCGCCGTCCGCGACGGACGATCGGTCGAACTACGACTACGTCGCCGACGAGGTCGAGCGTCCAGACCTCGTCGCGGCCTTGCGACGGCGCGTCGACGGGGAAGTCCGGTTCGACACCTACACGCGCGAGCTCTACGCCACGGACGCCTCGGCGTACGAGGTGACGCCGGTCGGCGTCGTGTTCCCGACGTCGACGGCGGACGTCGCCGCCGCCGTGGCGTACTGCGCCGACGAAGGGATCGCGGTGCTCCCGCGCGGTGGCGGCACCTCCCTGGCCGGCCAGGCCGTCAACGAGGCCGTCGTCCTCGATTTCACGCGCCACATGGACCAGATCCTGGGCCTCGACCGGGAAGCGGAGACGGCCAGGGTCCAGGCCGGGACGGTGCTGGCCGACCTGAACGACCGCGCCGCCGAGGCCGGCCTGACCTTCGGACCGGACCCGGCTGCCGGCGACCGGAGCGCCGTCGGCGGAGCCATCGGAAACAACTCCACGGGCGCCCACTCGCTCGTCTACGAGAAGACCGACCACTACGTCGAGGAATGCGAGGTGGTTCTGGCAGACGGGACGGTGACGACCCTGGGCTCGGAGCGCGTCGAAGACCTTCGCGCACGGGCCGACCCGGAGAGCGACGACCTGCTGGATCGTATCGCCGCGGGCGTCGTCACCGTCGTCGACGACCACGCGGCGGCGGTCCACGAGCGCTTCCCCGACCTCAAGCGCAACGTCTCGGGCTACAACCTCGACCGCCTCGTCGCCGAGGCCGAGGGCGAGTACGGGGAGTCCGGACGGGTCAATCTCGCGCGCTTGCTCGCCGGGAGCGAGGGAACGCTCGCTGTCGTCACCGAAGCGACCGTCTCGCTCGAACCGCTCCCCGAGACGAAGGCCGTCGCTCTGCTCACGTACGATAGCGTCGTCGACGCGGTCAGCGACGTGCCTGCCGTCCTCGACCACGACCCCGCAGCGGTCGAACTCGTCGACGACACCCTCATCGATCTCGCGGCCGACACCAGCGAGTTCGCCGACACGGTCGCGAAACTCCCGTCGGGGACTCGCGCCGCGCTCCTCGTCGAGTTCTACGCCGACGACCGGTCCCACGGCCGCCGACAGGTGAAAGCGCTCCGTGGCGAGCGGGTCGCAGACGAAGCGGATGGATCGGACGGAGCGGACGAGGCGGGCGAAGGGGACGACGCTGCTGGGAGCGCCGATACCGAATCAGACGAGGAACGCCGCGCCTTCGACGTGCTGGTGGCCCACGACGCCGACGAACGGGCCGGGCTCTGGAAGCTCCGGAAGGCCGGCCAGCCGATTCTCCTGGGACGGACGAGCGACGCGAAACACATCTCCTTCCTCGAAGACTGCGCGATTCCGCCCGAACACCTCCCGGAGTTCGTCACGGAGTTTCAGTCCACCCTGGCCGAACACGGCACGAGCGCGGCGTTTTACGCCCACGCCGGTCCGGGCGTCCTCCACGTCCGCCCGCTGGTCAACACGAAATCACAGACCGATCTCGACGCGATGGCGGCCATCGGCGAGACGGTGACCGACCTGGTCGTGGAACTCGGCGGCTCCGTCTCCGGCGAACACGGCGACGGTCGGGCCCGGACCCAGTGGAACCGCAAACTCTACGGGGAGACGCTCTGGCAGGCGTTCCGCGACCTCAAGACGGCCTTCGATCCGGAGTGGCGACTCAACCCCGGGCAGGTCTGTGGCGACGTCTCGATGACCGAGAACCTCCGCTTCGACCCGGACTACGAGTTCGAGGCCGGCTTCGACGCCGCGCTGGAGTGGGACAACGAGAACGGGATGCAGGGCATGGTCGAACTGTGCCACGGCTGTGCCGGCTGTCGGACCGACCAGTCCGAGGGCGGCGTCATGTGCCCGACGTTCCGCGCGGCCGACGAGGAGATCACGTCCACACGTGGGCGGGCGAACCTCCTCCGCCAGGCGATGAGCGGCGACCTGCCGGACGACCCGACCGACGACCAGTTCGTCACCGAAGTGATGGACCTGTGCATCGGCTGCAAGGGGTGCGCGAACGACTGTCCGAGCGAGGTCGACATGGCGAAGCTCAAAGCGGAAGTGACCCACGCCCACCACCAGGACCACGGTGCCGGCCTCCGTGAGCGACTGTTCGCGAACGTCGACACGCTCGCTCGCGTCGGCAGCGCGCTCGCGCCGGTCTCGAACTGGGCCGCAGCGGTACCCGGCGCACGCACCGTTCTGGAACGGACCGTTGGCATCGCGACCGACAGGTCGCTCCCGACGTTCGAGCGCGAGAGTTTGCAGGACTGGTTCGCCGACCGCGGCCCGCAGATCGACCCGGGCGACGCCGAGCGCCGGGCCGTCCTGTTCCCGGACACGTACACGAACTACAGCCACCCCGCCGTCGGGAAGGCGGCCGTGGCGCTCCTGGAGGCCGCGGGAGTGTACGTCGATCTCGCACCGGTAACCGACAGCGGCCGACCGGCCTTTTCGAAGGGATTCCTCGACGCCGCGCGCGACACCGCCCGGGAAACCGTGGACGCGCTCGCGCCGAGGGTCGCGGACGGCTGGGACGTCGTCGTCGTCGAACCGAGCGACGCGGTCATGCTCCAGTCCGACTACCGCGACCTCCTGACCGGGTCGGCTGTCGAGGCAGTGAGCGCGAACACGTACGGCGTCTGCGAGTACCTCGATACGTTCCGTCTCGACGAACAGATCGACTTCGACGCGCCCGCCCGATCGCTGGCCTACCACGGCCACTGTCACCAGAAGGCGACGAAGAAGGACCACCACGCCGTCGGCGTCCTCCGGCGCGCGGGCTACGCCGTGGACCCGCTCGACTCCGGCTGCTGCGGGATGGCCGGGAGCTTCGGCTACGAAGCCGAACATCACGCGATGAGTCGGGCCATCGGTGACCGACTCGGCGATCAGATATCGGCCAGCGACGCCGACGCGGTCGTCGCTCCCGGTGCGTCCTGTCGGACCCAGCTCTCGGACATGGACGTGACCGCGGACGGACCGCTCCGACCGAACGGCGACCGGGAAGCGCCACCGACGCCCGTCGAGGCGCTCGCGCTCGCCGTTCGCTGAACAGAGTGGCCCGACGGTCGGTGACTGGGTGCCGCCCATCTCCGGCAACCAACACCATTTATGAGGACTTCGACCCCACGTGTTCCCATGCGATTCGTCCGCTACGACGGCGACCAGCTTGGACTGTTGACAGACGACGGAACCGGCGTCATCGACCTCACGGAGCGACTCGGCCTCGACGGCGACGAACCGCTCGTCGAGTACATCGACGGGGACTACGACGCGAGCGAGTACGTCGACGCGGACCCCGACTACGACCGCGCCGACGTCGAACTCGGCTCCCCCATCGGCCGCCCCGGCAAGGTCATCGCCGCGCCGCTCAACTACGAGAACCACATCGAGGAAGCGCTCGCCGACAGGGATATCACCACCGACGAGTGGTTCTCGATCAAGGACAAGGGGTACTTCCTGAAAGCGCCCTCCAGCGTCGTCGGCCCGGACCACGGCATCGAACTGCCGTTCTCCGACCGTCGAACCGACCACGAGGTCGAACTCGCGTTCGTGATGAAAGACGACGTCAAGGACGTCTCCGCGGCGGAGGCGTGGGACCACATCTTCGGGTACACGATCCTGCTGGACATCTCGCTGCGGGGCGACCAGGACCGTTCGAACCGGAAGTCCTACGACACGTTCACCGTCGTCGGTCCGTGTGTGACGACGGCGGACGAGATCGACGACCCCCAGGACCTCCAGATGGAACTCGAACTCAACGGCGAGCGACGCCAGTACGAGAACACCGGCGACATGGTGTACACGTGCGCCGACGTCGTGCAGTACGCCTCGCTGGGGGCGACGCTCGAGACGGGCGACGTCGTCACGACGGGCACGCCGGAAGGCGTCAGCGAACTCTCCGACGGCGATACGATCGACGCCGAGATCGAGGACGTCGGCTCGATGACCGTCGACGTCACGGGGCGTGACGTCAGCTACGCGGAGGCAGACGTCAGCAAGGGCGGGCAGAACTAACGGCCCACGAGCACCGCGGCGTCGAAGACGGTCGTTCTTCCCGCAGGTCGTCGGACCCGACGTCGACGCGGCCGGCCGTGTCTGTTTTCGAACTAATACATAGGGTTAAGAGGATCGAGAGGTGGCTAGCATGCATGAGTTCACCAGGCACGCCCTCGCGGACGGGGAGCGACGGGCTATTCGACTCACCGACGGACGTCGACGAGACCGAGCGACTCAGGCGGGAGCGGGACTTCTGGCGGGGGGTCTTCGAGGACTTCGTCGCAGAGTTCCCCGAGGCCGTCTTCGTCGTCGACGACGACGGGCAGATCACCCACTGGAACGAGAAGAACGAGGACATCGGCGGTCTGACCAGCGAGGAGGCGATCGGCGAGGTGGCCCACGACCTCGTCGGCACGGAGGACGTCCAGGAAACGCTCGCGGAGACGGTCGTCCGAACCGACGAGTCCGTCCGCGAGGAAGACATACGGACTGGGACGGACCCGAACGGGAATCGGTGGCACATCCGTGCGTCCGCCGTGCCGCTCCACGCACCTGACGGACGGGTGGCCGGGAGCCTGGAGCTCATCACCCAGGTCACGGAACTCGTCGAGAGCCGCCGCGCCGTCGAGGCGGCCCAGACCAGGATCAGTGACGAGGTCGAGACCGCGGTGGTGGAGTTACTCGACGCGTCGGAGGAAGTCGCAGACAGCAGTCAGTACATCGAGTCGACCGCCCTCGACAAGGTGGACTCGCTCGAGACGATCCACGGGGAGATCGAATCACTGAGCGCGACAGTCGAAGAGATCGCGGCCCAGACCGACGACGTGGCCGACCAGAGCGAACGGGTGGTCGAACACGCTGCGGCGTCGGTCGAGGCCACCGACGACGCGCTCGAGTTGATGGACGAGGTGGCCGACCTCGCCGACGACCTCGAGGGGAACCGCCGCGCGCTCGAAGGACAGGTCGACGATATCACCGACGTCTTCACCACGATCAGCGACATCGTCTCCCAGATCAACATCCTTGCGTTGAACGCCAACATCGAGGCCGCACGAAGCGGCGGAGACGCCGACGGATTCGGCGTGGTCGCAGACGAGATCAAGGAACTCGCCGACCAGTCCAGAACGGAGGTGGACGCCATCGAGGAGACGGTCGAGACGGTCACCGAGATCGTCGGCCAGACGGCCGAGAGCATCGACCACACCGGCGACCGCGTCGAGCGGGCCGTCGCGCGGACCGAGGACGTTCGGGCCAGGCAGAGCGACATCGCCACGGCAGCGAACGAAACCGTCGACGGAATGAGGGAGATCGGCGTGGCGACGGACCAACAGGCCGCCGGCGCCGAGGAGGTCACCACGATGGTCGAAGACGCCGTCACGGACCTCCGCGCAGTCGTCGACGAGATCGGAGAGCTAACGGACGCAAACGAGCGCCACGCCGACCGTGTTCGAGAGGTTCGGCAACGAGTACGTGACGTCGAGGGGCAACTCGACACGGCGGGCGGGATCGGTGGGACATCGACCGACGGCGACTGAACGCGCGGCGAACCGACCGGCAGCCGTTCGATGGACGTTTCTCGGGAGTCGGGTGAGCGCGTACCTGTCGAAGCAGTTCGAGCGACGGTCAGTACCCCTCCCCGGCGAGCGGGCGCCTACGACGGTTCCGCCTCGGCGTAGAAGTTGAACGCCTCGAAGACGGGCCGGTCCGTCATGCCCAGGAGGATCGCCTCGTCGTCCGGTTCGTGGTGGTGGATGGCGTCCGGCGGCACGACGAAGATATCCCACTGGCCCCACTCGAGGGCCTCGTCGCCGACGTGTGTCGCGCCTTCGCCCTCGATGACGAAGTAGACCTCTGTCGCGTTGTGGAAGTGCGGGTCGGTCGCCTCCTGGAGCAGCTGGGCCCGGAAGGACATGGTCGGGAACAGCGGCGGTTTGCCCGCCGCGGGGTTGACGTACGAGAGACTGTAGCCGTCGTGGGGATCCGGTTCGTCGTTTTCGGCCCGCTGTCGGAGCGTCTCCAGCGTCTCTGCCCACTTGAACCGGTACGGTGGCGTCGCCTCGCGGATCCCCTCGAAGGGGCCCGGGATGCCGTCTCTTTTGGCGTCGTCCTCGCAGCGCGCGCGACCGTACTGGGAGTCCCAGTAGCCCTGCGTCTTGGTGACGGGCTGGCGTTCGAGTTCGTGGTTTTCGAAGGTGTTCCGGGCGTTCAGCGAGTCGAGCACGAGGGGCAGGTCGAGGACGTCGAGCCACGCCGCGGTTTCGTCGGAGTCGTTGACGTGGTCGTGCCACTCCCACTGGGGCGTCGTGATCAGGTCGTTGTCGTGCATCGGGAACTCCTCGCCCGCGACGACCGTCTTCATGTCCTCGTGCCCGTCGATGGTAAAGCGCAGGGCGTTAGCCCCGTGTCGATGTGCGGGCGCCGTCTCGCCCGGTGAGACGGTCTGGACGCCGACGTAGATCGTGTTCGAGATAGCGTTTCCGAGCGCCGTGTTGATGGGGACCGCAACGCGCCGCTGGAATCCCGGCGGGAGGTCGGCGATCGGCACGTCGTCCTCGATACCGTCGATGGCGGTCTGGATGTCGTCCCACTTCCAGATGTTCGCCTGGAGGTCGTCGTAGACGTTGCCCATGTCGTCCTCGACCTCCCACAGGGGCCGGAGGTCGTGTCTCTCGAGGATGCTCCGCGTGTCGGTACTCAGCTCTAGGAGGTCCTCGGGCTCTTGCTGTCCCATAGTGAACAGTTGGCACACGAATTTTATAAGTGTATTGGACCCCGGGCTACCGACAGCCGCGTTGGCACCAGTTGGGATCGCATCGTGGCGGCGAGAGGGCGGCGACGGGGACTACGCCTCGGCCTGGGCCGCGAAGACTTCGTCCGACGGGAAGACGGACCGGCAGTCCTCGCAGACCATCTGTCCCTGGATCGCGTACTCCCAGAGCTTCCCGCCACAGTTCAGGCAATCGAAGTGCGCTCGGACGAACGGGTTTGCCTCGGCGTAGATGTTCTTGAAGTCGGCCATATGGATCCGTGGTATCGGAACTCAATTAAGCGTATCGTCCGGCTGAACCGCTGCAGTTCGTCGCGTCACCCAGCGGGACCTCCTGTCCGAGGAACGCCTCAGTTCTCCGTCCGACGAACGTTCAATCTTCGACGTACTCCTCGAGCGCCACGCGAAGGTCGTCGGGGAGCTCGATAGCTCCCCCGCCGTCCGTCCGGGCGCACACTCGCTGTTCGTACCCCGAGAACGCGACGTCCCCGTCGTTGCGCGCGACGTACTCGAAGCGGACGCTCCGGGTCCCCGGTACCGGCGTCAGTTCGACGGTGACGTCGTCACCGGCCTCTACCGGGTTCTCGAACTCGAAGTTCATCTCGACGAGTGGCAGTCCGTATCCCTCCTCCTGTGAGATCTCCCAGAACGGGAACCCGATCTCCTGCATGAACATGTCCGAGGTCTCGTGCAGCGCGTCGACGATGCGCGGGTAGTGGGCGATTCCGAACGGGTCCGTGTCCGAAAACCGGACGGTCCAGGTGCGTTCGTACATCGTCACGCACCGTCCTCAAGCACGACCAGTGCGTCGAGTGCGACCGCGCCGTCGGCGGTTGCGAGCACCGGATTCACGTCCAGTTCCGCGATAGAATGCTCGGTGACGAGGTCGCCGACCGCCTCGACGACGGCAGCGAGGGCGTCGACGTCGACCGGATCGCTCCCACGGTATCCCTCGAGGAGGCGCGCGGCCTGCAACTCCTCGATCGCGGCCCGCGCTTCTCGTCGATCGACCGGTGCGAGGCGGTGGCTCGTATCCTCGAAGACCTCGGTGAACACGCCGCCCAGGCCGGTCAGGACGACCGGCCCGAACGACGGGTCGCGGAGCCCGCCGACGATGACCTCCGTCCCCGCGTCGACGTCCTGTGCCTGCTCGACGAGGACCTCGGCGTCGACGCCGCGCTCGGCGGCTGCCTCGAAGATCCGGGTCGCGGCGTCGGCGACGGCGGCGGGCGAATCGAGGCCGACTGCGACGCCCGCGCCATCGGCCCACTCGCTCTTGTGCGTGACCGCCGGGGAGGACACCTTGACGACGACCGGGAATCCGATCGCTTCCGCCGCCTCGACGGCCGCGTCCGCGCTCGCGCACACCTCGAACGACGGGACCGCGACGCCCGCGTCGGCGAGTAACCGCTTCCCCTCCGCCTCGGTCAGCGTCTGCCGTCCATCGGCGCGCGCGGCAGCTATCTGGTCAGACATCGGCGCTCACCTCCGCGTCGACGCCCGCAGCGTGAAACCGGGCGTACCTCGCGAGGACTGCGGCAGCCTGTGCGGCCCGCTCCGGCGTCTCGAACACCGGGACGCCGGCTTCCTCCAGCGCCGCCCTGTCCTCGGCGAGATCCGCCTCGATCCCTTCCGTGGCGAACAGGACCGGCTTGTCGACGCGCTCGGCCAGGCCGTCCAGTTCCTCGACGGGGAACCCGAGCGCCTGCTCGAACAGTTCGTAGACGAGAACGATGTCGACGTTGTCGTCCTCGGCGACGGCGGTCACGACCTCGCCGAACGCCGGCATCGGACGGCCCGTGTCGACGGGATTGTCGGCGTAGGTGATGCCAGGCAGGATTTCCCCGACCCGGTCCCGCGTTTCGGCGGTCAGTTCCGGCAGGACGCCGCCGGCGCGCTGAATGCGGTCCGTGATGATGATACCTGGACCGGCCTGCGCGGTGACGACGCCGACGTTCGGGCCGTCGGGTATCGGGGAGTCGCCGAGCGCCGCTGCGGCGTCGAGCAGGTGGTCCGTGGCGTCGACCGTCGGGACGCCGTACTGCGCGAAACCGGCCTCGTACAGCGCGTGGTCGCCGGTGAGCGCGCCGGTATGGGACGCCGCGAACTCGCCGACGTCGGACTGGCCGACCTTGTAGGCGACCACCGGCGTGTCGACGTTTCGGCACGTCTCCAGTAGCGCGCGGCCGTCGTCGGTCCCCTCGACGTGGAGAACGATCGCGTCGGTTCCCTCGTGCCCGTCGAAGTACTCGATCGCCTCGACGAAGCCGACGTTGGCCCGGTTGCCGAGGCCCACCGTCGCGGAGACGCCGCGGCCCTGGCGGCGGGTCTGGAACGCGAGCACCAGGGCGACGCCACCGCTCTGTGCGACGACCGCCGTGTTCCCGGTCGGTATCTCGTCGACTCCGCTCGCGAACGAACAGAGCAGACTCGTCTCCGGCACGACGAAGCCGCTCGTGTTCGGGCCGAGCAAGGCGATCCCGTGTTCGTTCGCGCGCTCGACGACCGTCGCCTGCAGCTGTTCGCCCTCCTCGCCGGCCTCGGCGAACCCGCTCGCGTAGATGACGGCGGCACCGACGCCGGCCGCTCCGCACTCGTCCAGTACCTCGGGCACGGCCGGGCCCGGAAGGCACAGCAACGCGAGGTCCACCGCGTCGTCGACGTCGGCGACGGAGTCGACGAACGGCTCACCGAACATCGTCCCGGACCCAGACGGATTGACCGGATAGGCTGGGCCGTCGAACTCGGCGGCGTTAACCATCGCTTCGTAGCCGACTTTCCCTTCGGTTTGCGACGCCCCGACGACGGCCACCGCCGTCGGGTCGAACATGGGTGTGAGGTTCACGGTACCACATTGCTCGAACGGGGGCAAAGTGCTTTCCCTGCGCGTCAGGCAGCGACCGCGGCGAACGCGTGCGGTAGCGCACTGTCGCGTCGTTCGACCGAGTGACAGTGAACGGCAGGTGCGAGGTGTTCGGACACCGGCGTCGGCGTCGGCGTCAGTCGTTTCGCCGTTCGACGAGGGCGATCCCCTCGAAAGAGATGATCATCTCCCCGGATCCGGTCCACCCCTCGACACGGGTGGTGACGTATCCCCGGTCGTCGCGCCGGTCGGACGGCCGCTTGTCCACGACTTCCGTCTCGAGGTGGAGTTCGTCCCCGGGGGTCAGCGGCGCGTGCCACCGGAGGTTGTCGACGCCGATGCCAGCGAGCGTGGCGATATCCCGCTGTCGTTCGACGGTCAACCGCATACAGATGGCCCCCGTATGCCAGCCCGACGCCACGAGCTCGCCGAAGATGGACCGTTTCGCCGCCTCCTCGTCGATGTGGAACGGCTGGGGATCGTACTTCTCCGCGAACTCGAGTATCTCCTCCTTCGTGACCTGGTACTCCCCCACGCGGTCGGTCTCCCCGACGTCGATGTCCTCGTAGAATCGCATACCTGATCACTGGCGTACGAGCAGTAAAACGACACCGATTGGCGTGGCACGCCCCCGCACGCCACCGCTCCCGTCGTGAACGCGCTCTGGATCGGATCGACGCCGGTCCCGGGAGTCTGGACACCGTGGCGGTCGACTCGGCAAACCTGTTCTGCCACCGATCAGTAGTTTCGGTAGATGATGTCGCGCTGAACGGCGCTCACGCCTTCGTACGTCATCGGCATGCGGACGTCCCGGTACACGCGAGCGACCCGCTCCTGGTCGATTACCCCCCGACCGCCGTGGAGCTTCATCGCCATTTCCGCACAGTCGGCGGCGACTTCGGTCGCCTTCGTCTTGGCCATCGACGCCCAGAGAGTGGCGTCTTCACCGGCCTCGATCCGTTCGACGGTCCGCCAGAGCAACGACCGCGCGCTCTCGAACTCGATCCGCAGATCCGCCAGATCGTGCTGGACCGACTGAAAGTCGGCGACGGAGCGACCGAACTCCTCGCGGTCGTGGACGAAGTCCCAGGCCTCCTCGATGGCAGCAGCGGCGAGTCCGATCCCGTGACCCGCGACGCGGACGCGCCCGTGATCGAAGAACTTCGCGAGCATCCTGAACCCCGCACCGCGCTCGCCGATGCGATTCTCGGCGGGGACCCGGCACTCGTCGAACGTGATGTGGGCCTGTTCGGAGGCGCGCATTCCGATCTTCTCCGGAACGTGTTCGGCGTGGTAGCCGTCGCTGTCGGTCGGGACGATCAACAGCGAGTGGTTCCCGTGTCGGTCTTCGCCGTCTTCCGTGCGGACGTAGACGGTTATCCAGTCCGCCTCGACGCCGTTGCCGATCCAGTATTTCTCCCCGTCGATGACCCACTCGTCACCCTCCAGCCGGGCGCTCGTCTCCATCCCCGCCAGGTCGCTCCCGGTCTCGGGTTCCGTTATCGCCATGCCGGTGATCTGCTCGCCCGCCGCCACGGGCCGGAGGTACGACTCTTTCTGTCGCTCCGAGCCGAACGCCTGGAGGACGCGCGTCCCGAAGCTCTGTCCGAGGAGCGCGAGGCCGATGCCCGCATCTGCCCGGAAGAACTCCTCGATGGTCGCGACGACCTGGGCCAGCGATCGGCCCTGCCCGCCGTACGCGGGGTCGATCTCCTGTGCGACCAGCCCTTCCGCTCTCGCGGCGCGGACCACGTCCATGGGGTACTCACCCGACGCGAAGTACTCGCCCGCGACGGGTTCGACGTGGTCACGTGCGAACGAACGGGCTCGCTGTTTCGGTGCCTGTGCCTCTGCCGGTATCACTGACGCTTCCAGTAGTTCCATCGGTGTCTCGAATACGCAGGGCCGGGAGTGTTCAGTTGCAGTTTCGACCGCCTTTCGACCCGACGTCGAACGCGCGGTCAGGCGTCGTGGGGAAGTTCCCCGTGCTCGTCGAGGAACTGGTCCCGGAGCTTTTTCTTGTCGAACTTGTGGGTCGTCGTCTTCGGAACCTCGTCGATGAACCGGAACTGGTCCGGGAGCCACCACTTCGGGAACTTCGACAGCAGGTGGTCACGGAGCGACGCCTCGTCGACGGCGGAGTCGTCGGTGACGACGAACGCGACCGGTCGTTCCTGCCACTTCTCGTGGGGAACGCTGATAACTGCCGCCTCGGCCACGCCGCTGGCGTCGATGAGCGAGTTCTCCAGTTCGACGGAGGAGATCCACTCGCCGCCGCTCTTGATGGCGTCGTCCAGCCGGTCGACGACGTCGAGATAGCCGTACTCGTCGATGGTGGCGATGTCGCCCGTCTTGAACCACCCGTCCGCCGTGAACGAGCGCTCGTTCGCCTCGGGCCGCTTGAAGTAGCCGTCGGTGAGCCACGGCGAGCGGGCCTGTATCTCGCCCTTCGACTCGCCGTCGCTGGGCACGGGTTCGCCGTTCGTATCCCGGAGACGGATGCGTGCGCCCGGTGCCGGGATGCCCGCCTTGCGCATGAGTTCGTAGTGTTCGTCCTGCGGGAGGTCCCGCGTCTCGGTCGTTTCGAAGGTGTTGACGAGGTGCGGCGAGGCCTCCGTCATGCCGTATCCCTGGTAGATCGGTGCCTCGTACACTTCCTCGAACTTCTGCATGAGCGAGGCCGGCGGGGCGCTCCCGCCGGTGAGCACGCGGTCGAGGCTCTCGAGCGTCAGGTCGTCGCTCGATTCGAGATACGCGTCCATCTCGATCCACACCGTCGGCACGGCGGCAGCGACGGTCACGCCCGCCTCGTGAATGAGGTCCGCGACGCCGGGCGGGTCGGTGTGCTCGCCGGGAAGGACCAGTTTCGACCCGTAGAAGGTGGCCGTGTAGGGGAACCCCCACCCGTTGACGTGGAACATCGGGACGACGGGCATCACCGCGTCGTTCTCCCCGACGCCGAACACGTCGACGTGGCCGTGGACGAGCGTGTGCAGGAACATCCGCCGGTGGTAGTACTGCACGCCCTTCGGCATGCCAGTCGTCCCGGACGTGTAGCAGAGCGCGAACTCCGTGTTCTCGTCGAGTTGGGGCCAGTCGTACTCCGTCTCGTATCCCTCGATGAACGACTCGTAGTCGACGACCGGTTCCAGATCGGTCTGGGGCACCTCGTCGGCCAGGACGACGTACTGCTCGACCGTTTCGAGGTCGTCCGCGATGGCCTCGACGGTCCCCATGAACGCCGGGTCGACGAACAACAGCCGGTCCTCGGCCTCGTTGATCATCTGCGTGAGGTGGTGATCCGGGAGCCGGTGATTCGTCGTGTGGATGCTCCGGCCACTGCAGGAGGGGCCGAAGTACAGTTCGTAGTGGCGGAAGTGGTTGACGGCCATCACCGACACTCGCTCGCCCCGGTCGAGGCCGAAGTCGTCGAGTGCGTGGGCGAGTTGACAGATCCGTTCGTACGCGTCCCCGTACGTGTACCGGTGCAGCGTTCCGTCGGGTAGTTTCGTGACGATCTCCTTGTGGTCGAACAGCTCGACCGCGCGTTGCAGGAATTTCGTGATGGTAAGCTCGTAATCTTGCACGTGTAGTCACCTCGGCTCGAATCGGTAGAAGACGCGTTCGTGGTCGGCGGGACCGTCTATCTCGACGACTTTCAGTTCGACGGGGTCACCGATGGCGAGGTCGTCGTATTCGGCCCCGTCGATGCGCGCCGACAGGCGAACGTCCCCGACCTCGACGATCCCGGTCACGAACGGAACCTCGTCCTCCATGCCAAGTGGCGCGCCCGCCCGGAGCATCGAGAACGCGAACAGTTCGCCCTCGCCTGGCAGGTCGACGTATTCGAGGTCGTCGCAGTGGCACTCCGGGCAGACGATACGTGGGGGGAACTGGACGTCGCCGCAGTCCGAACACCGCGTCGTCGAGAGTCGTCCCTCGTGGAGGCGCTCGTAGAACTCGTGAATACCGGTGTGCTCGGCCGTCTGGAGCTCGTAGAAATCGAGCAACCGCGGGAGCTCGATGGTGTCCGGAAGCTCGACCGCGTCGCGGTCGTCGCTCATGGTCGACCACGCGCCATGGTCATGACGCTGTGGACAGAGGCGCTCCCACTGAGATTGTGTATCAGCCCGGTCTCCGGGTCGGGGACGCGCCGTTCGGCGGGAACGTCACCCCTGAACTGGTTGTATATCTCCAGCGCCTGGGAGACGCCAGTGGCCCCGAGCGGGTGACCACAGCCCAGCAACCCACCGCGCGGATTGACGGCGATATCACCGTCGAGGGCGCTTCGGCCGTCCTCGACGAACTGACCGCCCTCGCCTTTCTCGACCCAGCCCAGGTCCTCGTACTCGACGATCTCGCTGATCGAGAAGCAGTCGTGGACCTCGGCCACGTCGAGTTCCGCCACCGGGTCGTCGATACCGGCCTGGTCGTAGGCCTGCTCGGCTGCCGTCGTCGCCTGCGGCCACGCAGACATCGACGGGAGGTTGTTGACGGAGTTGCTGGCGAAACACGCCTGCCCGCTCCCGGTTATCCAGGCCGCTTCGTCGGTCACCTCGCGGGCCTTCTCCTCGCTCATGAGGATGAGCCCGGCGGCCCCGTCAGTGATACCGCTACAGTCGTAGAGGCACAAGGGGGGAGACAGCGGGAACGAGTCGATCACATCGTCGACGGAGACTTCCTCCTGGAACTGCGCGAACTCGTTGTGGGCCGCGTGGCTCTTGTTCTTCGCGCTGACCTGCGCGAGCTGTTCGCGCGTCGTCCCGTACTCGTGCATGTGTCGCTGGGCGACCATCGCGAAGTACGGGGGCGCGTTGAGGCCGTTGACGCCGTCGAACTCGCGGTCCATGACGTTCGTCATGCCGGACTGGGCCTCTGCAGCGTGTTCGTCCGGCAGGTTCATCTTCTCGACGCCGAGGACGAGCGCGGTGTCCAGCTGGCCGGCCGCGATGGCGAGCCACGCGTACCGGAGTGCCGCCTGGCCGCTGGCACAGGCCAGTTCCGTCCGGGCGATCATGCTGTCGGGCGAGACGCCGAGAAGCTCGGCGACCATGGGCGCGACGTGGGTCTGGAAGGCGAACCGTTCGGGCTGCACCGAGCCGACGAACAGCCCCTCGATGTCCCCGGGATCCACGCCGGAGACGTCGTCGAACGTCGCCTTGCCGGCCTCCTGGATGAGGTCCTTGTAGGTCGCTTCGCGGTCTCCCCAGCGAGTGTGTCCGCCGCCGACGATGCCGACGGATCGCGTCACTGGGACACCGCCTCGCGTTCGGGACAGCCGCCGTCAGTTCGTCGTTCAGACATGGAATCAGACACTTGCGCACACGCACCACACCGCCTTGAACGTTCGTGGTCGCGGTCAGTCATCGCTGAACTCCGGCTCGCGGTCGTCGTTGAACGCGGCGACGCCCTCGAGCATGTCGTCGGTCGTGGTCAGGAGTCCGAAGCCCTGGCTCTCCAGCGAGAGCGCGGTCTCCAGGCTCGCGTTCTGTCCCTCGTTGATCACCTGTTTGGCGACTTCGAGCGCGGTTCGAGGGCCGTCGACCAGATCCGAGACCACCTCGTCGACCGCCGCCTCGAACTCCTCGTCCGGGACGGCCCGGTTGAGGATGCCCCAGTCGGCCGCCTGTTCGGCGGAGATGTGCATCCCGCGGAAGACCAGTTCCTTCGCGCGCGGTTCGCCGACCAGGCGAACGAGCCGCTGGGTCCCGCCGCCGCCGGGAATGAGGCCGAGGTCGACCTCCGGACTGCCGAGGGTGGACCCCTCCGCCGCGAGGCGGATGTCACAGGCCAGCGTCAGTTCCAGGCCGGCCCCGAGGCAGAACCCGTCTATCTTCGCGATCGTCGGTCGCGGGAACTCGTAGACGGTCTCGATGGACTCGTCGACGTGCATCAGATCCGTCGGATCGGCCGTCGTGAAGCCAGTGATGTCCGCGCCCGCGCTGAACGCGCGGTCGCCGGCGCCCTCGAAGACGACGCAGGCGACGTCGTCCTGGTCGACGGTCTCGAGGAGACGCTGGACCTCGTTGAACATGTCCGTCGAGAAGGCGTTGAGCCGCTCCTCGCGGTCGAAGACGACCGAGAGGACGCCGTCGTCGGTGAGTTCGTGACTGACGTAGTGGTACGGGCCGCCGTCGCGGTAGTCGTAGAACCCCCGTCCAGCCGCTTCGCCGGTGTGGCCCGATTCGACGCGCTCGACGAGATAGTCGGCCGGTTCGTACCGCTGGGCCCCCGTGGCATCGTGGAGTTCCCTGAGCTTTTCGAGGGCGACGTCGAGGCCGAGCTTGTCCGCGGTACGGCACGTCCCCTCGGGGAGGCCGCCTCCGAGGCGCATTCCGACGTCGATGTCTTCCGGAGTTGCGACGTCCTGCCCGACGAGCCGCGCCGCCTCGTTTATCATTCGCGCCTCGATGCGCAGCGTATCGACGCCGTCGCCCTGTGTCGGTCCGTAATCCGCTCCGGGACCGTCCTCGTACTCGTAGAAGCCCGCGCCGGCCTTCCGCCCGAGGTCACCGTCCTCGACCCGGGAACTGATCGACTCGGGGACCGGGTCGTCCCACTGCTCTCGCGTGTGGGCGAACACGTCGAGCCCGCCGAAGTCGTTGAGTTCGAAGGGACCCATCGGGTAGCCGCGCCGGAACACCATCGCCGCGTCGACCGCCCGAATGTCGTCCGTTCCCTCGTCGAGCATGAAGCCGGCCTCGCCCATGTACGGCGTCAATACGTTGTTGACGACGAACTGTGGGACGTCCTTGCGGACGCGGATCGGTGTCTTGTCCAGCGACTCCACGAACTCGTAGGCCGCGTCGACGACGTCGTCCGCCGTCGCTTCGCCGCCGACGACCTCGACGAGGTCCATCTTCACCGGTGGGTTGAAAAAGTGCATCCCGCAGCACCGCTCGGGCCGGTCCGTCGCCGTCGCGACGTCGCCGATTCGGAGGCTCGACGTGTTCGTCGCGATGATAGCGTCGGCGGGCGCGGCCTCGTCGACTTCGGCGAAGATAGTCTGTTTCAGATCGAGGTCTTCCGGTGCGGCCTCGATGACGAGGTCGGCGTCCGCGACGGCCGCCTCCAGTTCGACGGCCGTCGAGACGCGTCCGAGCACGTCGTCCGGGTCGGCGTCGAGCTGGCCCTTCTCGGCGAGTTTGTTGAGACTCCACTCTATCTGGTCGTACCCGTCTTGCACGAGGTCGTCCTCGACGTCGCGGAGGACGACGTCGTAGCCAGCCATGGCGGCAACTTCCGCGATGCCGTGACCCATACTGCCGGCTCCGAGGACCGCGAGACTGTCGATTTCGATATCCATCGATCGATACGTCTCCGTCGGCCGTATTTAATCTGGCGGTATGTTACCAAGGAACAAGGGGCGGCGTGCCGACGGCTATGCGGCGGCGCACCGGGTGAACCGGGCGAAACTGGTCAACGAGGGATCGTCACGGATCCCGACTCATAGTGTGGTTGTAAGCCCGTACCGGCGTCCGACCGAACTGCGTGAGGCCAGGCACCGGTAAACAGGTACAACCACCACTATCAGACGTTACACACCGAGGTACTCCTGTCGTAACGTTTCGTCCTCCCGAAGTCGTTCCGTCGAGACGACCTCGACGATCCGGCCTTCGTCGAGGATGTAGTGACGGTCCGCGACCGCGAGCGCGACGGCGACGTTCTGTTCGACCAGCAACACGGTGACGTTCCGCTCCTGGCTGATCTCTTCGATTATCGATTCGATACGCCGGACGATGTACGGAGCGAGTCCCTCGCAGGGCTCGTCGAGCAGTATCATCTGCGGATTCGCCACGAGGCTGCGAGCGATGGCGAGCATCTGTTTCTCACCACCACTCAGGTTCCGCGCGGGCCGGTCCCGCATCTCGTCGAGTTCCGGGAACTGGTCGAAGACGGACGCCATCGGGAGCGGGTCGTCGACGTGGTTCGCCCCGAGTCGGATGTTCTCCTCGATGGTGAGGTCCTCGAAGCACCGTCGACCCTCGGGAACGATGGTGAGTCCGAGCCGCGGGATCTGATAGTTCGGCGTCGCCAGGAGGTCGTGCCCATCGAACGTGATCGAACCACTGCGGACGTTCGGGACGTCCGCGCCGACGACGGCGCGCATGGTGGTCGTCTTGCCAGCGCCGTTCCGGCCGAGCAGCGAGACGACTTCGTCGCGCTCCACGTCGATGTCGACGCCGAACAGTACCTGTCCCGTCTCGTATCCCGCCTCGACTCCGTCGATCTCCAGTAGTGTCATAGTTCCTCCCGCATGCCGCCGAGATAGGCGTTCTGGACGTCTTCGTTCTCCTGTATCGCCTCGGGACTGTCCGTGGCGAGGACCTCTCCCTGGTTGAGAACGGTGATGCGGTCGCTCATCGAGAGCACGATGTCCATGTCGTGTTCGATCAGCAGGACCGTGAGGTCGAGGTCCTGTTGCAGTTCGTCGATCATGTCCGCCGTCTCCTGAGTCTCGGTCGGGCCCATGCCGCTGGTGGGCTCGTCGAGGAGGAGAACCGACGGGTCCGTCGCCAGCGAAATGGCGATACCGAGTCGGCGCTGGTCCCCGTGCGAGAGGTTCTTCGCCAGCGTAGTGCGCTCTCCGTCGAGCCCGACCCGCTCGAGATACTCGAACGCCGCGTCGCGGTACTTCGCCCGCCCGTTCCCGAGCAGGTCGAGCCCGAAACGTCCGGAACGAGCCGTCTGAACGACGATTCGGACGTTCTCGAGCACACTGAGATCTGCGAACAGCTGGTTCGACTGGAACGACCGAGCGAGGCCGCGGTGGGGGCGCTTCTCCTGTGCCATCTCCGTCACGTCCTCGCCGTCGAACCAGACGGTTCCCGCCGTCGGATCGAGCGCACCGGTGATGGTGTTGAACAGCGTGGTCTTTCCGGCACCGTTCGGGCCGATGATGGCGTGAAGTTCGCCCCGTTCGACGGCCAGGTCGACGTGTTCGAGCGCCGTCAGGCCGCCGAACTGCTTGGTCAGCCCTTCGGTCTCTAGCACGACGTCGGCGGACCGAGCGGTCGTCGCAGTGTCACTCATTCACGAACACCCCTGACGCGGTCGTACAGTCCACCGATCCCGCTCCTGAACAGGCCCCACAGGCCCTCCCGCGGCGCGACGAGCACGGAGATGACGAACAGGAGCCCGAGGAAGAACTGCCAGTACGAGAGCAGGCCGCCGAGTTCGATGCGGACGAGCGGGTACTCCGCGAGCGGTAACACGAGCGTCTCGAACTCGATGAGGAACTCCTCGGAGAACAGCCAGACGAACACGCCGGCCAGCGGGCCGAAGAAGTAGTTCGCCCCGCCGAGGACCGTCATCAAGATGATGTCCCCGCTCGTTTCGACCGTGAGTGTCGACAGCGAGGAGCCCTGATTGTTGATCGCGTACAGGACGCCGGCCAGTGCCGCAAACACGCCGCTAAACGTGAACGACCAGATCTTGTACCGCTTGTCGTCGATGCCGACTGCACGGGCCAGCTCCTCGTTCTCGCGGACGGCGACGAGCGAGCGACCGAACGGCGACCGCGCGATCTGCCAGATCGCCAGCGCCGCGAGGACGAAAACCGCCCCGAGGAGGTAGTACCAGTCGAACTGGAACCCCCCGGCGGCGACGTACTTCACCCCGCGCTCGGTCTCTATCCAGGACGGGAGCACCCCGACGATGCCCGTCGAACCGCCCGTGAGGCCGCCGTAGTTCTGGTTCGCGATGAAGTGAGCGGCCTTGGCGAACGCGAGCGTCAGCATCGCGAAGTAGATCTCGCCCCGCTGGGCGATGATCCGTCCGATGAGGTAGGCGACCACGGCCGCGACGGCGAGCCCGATCACGGCGGAGACGGTGAACGGGAGGTCGAACCGCGTCAACCCGATCGCGGCACCGTACGCCCCGAACCCGAGGAACATGCCGTGGCCGAACGACAGCAGGCCGGTGTACCCCAGGAGGACGTTGAACGACGCGGCGAACAACATCCAGACGAGGATGGTGTTCGCGAACGGTGGATAGTTGAGCAGGAACTCGTGACCGATGACCGGGCGCAGGAAGACGACGAGGGCGAGCAGGCCGAGTGGGACCCGCCACTGTTCGAGCCTCCCGTCGGCCAGTGCGTCCCGCAATCGCTGGGTAGATTCGGTCTGCGAGGCGTCACCGCTCATTCCATGAACCCCTCCTGTCCGAACAGTCCACGCGGTCGGACGAGCAACACGACGATCATCACGAGGAACGGCATGAGACCGCCGATTCCGGAGACGTTGAGGGCCGCGACGTTCGTCGTCTCCGAGAGCGTTCGCAGGACGAGCGGCGTCAGGAACGTCGCTTCACCGATGAGGATGCCGGAGACGACGCTACCGAAGAGGCTCCCGACGCCACCGACGACGACGACGACGAACGCGAGAATGATGAACTGGTTGCCCATGCTGAGGTCCATCCCCAGTTCTGCTCCCCGAAGGACGCCACCGAGGCCGGCGATGGCGGCCCCGATAAAGAACATCACGACGAAGCGGAGGGGGATGTTCACGCCGACGAACTCGGCCATCTCGCGGTCGAGCACACCCGCCCGGACAGAGAGTCCGAAGTCGGTCCGCTCGATCAGCAGGTAGACGGCGACGATGACGACGACGCTTACGAGGACGGAGAACAGCCGCATCCTGGCGATCGTCGTGACACCGATACCGATACTGCTGTCGAGTATTTGCGGCGTCGTGACGCTCAGTGGACTCCCGCCCCAGATGGCACGGGTCGCCTCGTCGATCATCAGGGCGATGCCGAAGGTCGCGAGCAGTCCGATGAGCGGGTCCTCGTCGTAGACGAACTGGAGGACACCCCGTTCGATCACGATGCCGACGAGGCCGACCACCACCGGCACGACGAACAGCGTCGCCCAGAACGGCAGTCCCCACACGGTCAGCACCTGAAACGTCAGGTACGCCCCCATCATGAAGAAGGCACCGTGAGCGAAGTTGACGACCCCGAGCAGCCCGAGGATGATCGAGAGGCCGAGGGCAACCAGCACCAGGATCAGTCCGTACACGAGCCCGCCGACGAGCTGGTCGACGAACAGTCCCGGTCGCACGGCAAACGCGTGCGCGAGCAAGACAAACAGCACCAACGATGTCACTAGTTCCCCCGGAGAGATGGGCAGTGCATCCCGGTCTAACGTCTGAATACCGATTCCGTCCATGGAGTTAGAAGCTACAGCCGGTTTCTTCGCAGCTCCTGGCGACCTGGTCGCCAGCAACAGTCTTCGAAACCTCGAACCACTGCTTGTACGGGTCGTTCGTCATCTCGCTCTCGTCGCGGGCCTGCACGACGTGGGTCGGCTGGATGAGCTGATGGTCGCACGCGCGCCATTTGAGGGTCGAGTTCGGCACGATATCGTTGACGGGACTGTCGGTTATCTCGTGGCCCTCGAGCGCCGCCCGGACGTCCTCACCGTTCGCACTGCCGGCGCGCATCGCCGCGCGGACGGCCTGGTCCGTGGAAACGTACGCCATGTACTGTCGCGAGAACGGATCCGTCTCCCCCTGCTCGGTGACGCGCTGTTTGAAGTCCTCGCCGCCCTCGACGGTGTTGATCCATCCGGTCGGACCCAGATCGACCATCGAGGCGGCCTCCTGGTTGAGGCCCCACATGACCTGGTCCTCGAACTGGTGGAACATGACCGACAACTCCTCGTGGAGGCCGCGGTTCTGAAGCTGGCTCGCGGCCGCACGCGCGTCGAGGCCAGGGATGATCATGGCCACCCCATCCGCGTCGGAATTCTCCACGTTGTTGATGTACTGCGTGAAGTCCTGATTACCCGGGCCGGGAACCGCGTCCGTGCCGGCGACCGTCGCACCGTTCTCCTCGAGAACGCTCCCGATGATCTCCTGGGCGGTCTGTCCCCAGACGTAGTCGGTGTACAGGAGGTACCAGCTGTCTGCCTCCTCGGCCATCGGCTGGCCGACGGCGCGGGCCATCATCGTGTTCGACGGGTACGCCCTGAACATGTACGGCTGGCAACTCTCCCCGGTAAGCGTGTCCGAAGCGCCCTGTGTGATGAACGGGACGCCGTTGTCGGAGGCCCACGATCCGATGGACCCACAGACTGCCGACGAGATGCCGCCGTGAGCCATGTCGATCCCGTCCGAGGTGACGGCCCGCTGGATCCGTTCCTGGGCCGCGCTGGGGTTCGTCTCGGTGTCGTACTCGCTCAGGGTTATCGAGACGTCGAACTCCGCCTCGAGGTCCTGTTTCGCGAGTTCCGACCCGGTCGTTAGCGCACTCCCCCACGGGGCGAACGGCCCCGTATAGGGCGCGAAGACGCCGATGTGGAGTTCGTCGGGACCGCTGCTACCCGCGGTACCGACGTCGGTAGTGTCCCCGTCAGTGGTCTGTTGGCCGCCCGAATCGTCGGAGTCGCTACTACATCCCGCGATCATAACGCTACCGAGACCGGACGTTGCGCCAACACGTTTGAGTATCTCTCGCCTGGTAGTTCGTGGCATGGAACGAGAATTGTGATCGGGGATGATATACTTTTCGGAAGGCGGTAGCTCGGACGTGCTCCCCGGACACCGACAGGTCCGATCCCACCGCCAGGTATCGCTACGAGCGCATTGCAGACCGTGACCCACCGTACTACCTGGAACGACGCCCACGGTCGCAAAGACCCGTCGTCGATGCGTCACCGCTCTACGAGTACTGGTAGTTGACGGAGATGATATTGGCGGACTTCTTGACCTCCTGGACGAGTTCCGCCCGGTAATCGGCGTCGTCGAGACGGTCGGTCGGACAGACGAGTCCGATAGCGCCTATCACGCGACCGTCGATTTCGACGGGTGCTGCGACGACGCCCATGCCGACGATTTGCTCGTTCCAGTCCACGCCATACCCACGTTCACCGATGGCGTCCAGTTCGGCCGCGAGTTCGTCGCGGTCGGTGATCGTATGTTCTGTTCGCTGTTCGAGGCCGTGTTCGTCGAGGATGCGGTCGACCTTCTCGTCGGGAAATCCAGCCAGCATGACCTTCCCTGCAGCGTGGGTGTGTATCGGAATCGTCATCCCTGGATAGATACCGAGTTGCAGCGACTCGTCCCCGTACTTGGCGTGAAGGATGACAAAGTGACCCCGCTCCTCGACGTTCACGCTCGCCAGCTCCCCGGTCTCCTCGACGAGCCGGTCCAGTTCCGGTTTGGCGACGTGGAACAGGCGATTACTGTATTTCACCTGGCCGCCCAGTTCCAGGAGGCGGAAGCTGAGCTTGTACTCCTGTCCCTCGTTGACGACGTACCCCATCGTGTTGAGCGATCGTAGGTAATCGTGAACGGTACTCTTGGGGAGGTCCATCCGCCGTGCGAGCTCCGCGACGCCGACCGACTTCCCCTCGCGTAACAGTTCGAGTATCTCGAACGCCCGTTGGATCGTCTTCAACGGTGGCGCACCGTGTGACATATTCGATCGTTATGGACGGTGCAGTCGTAAGCCCTTCGATTATTTCGGACGGTCGGGATCGACGTCGCGAACCGGCTGACCGAGAACAACGGGGCCGCTGGTCGCCGTCGATAGCGGCTACGATTCGCGAGTGACCAGACGTGGTCTTTCCTCACTTCCTCGCCCGGCCGTTCGATTTTCACGGTCATTCCGCCTCCCGACCGTTCGATAGGTGTTTTCTGCATTTCCATCGATCCTGCGAGTATATCGAACGAACGTGTACGGCCATCAGGCGGGAAATCGACGGATCGACCGGTTCTCGCCGCCGAGAGGAATAACAGCCTTAAATCTGTGATACTAGTTCGAGGAGCGGGTCGTGCCCAGTACCGCGCCAGTCCCGTATTTTCTTCGGTAGTGGGTTCTGACGGCGGGATCCTCTCGTCTCAGGGCCCACCACGAAGTATCCCCCACGACAGACCCAGCATACCGTCCGAAATAACCGCAGGATAGTCGCAAACCACCGGACACAGAGAGCGTCGTAGCCCGGTACCGTCGCCACCAACCGGTGACTGTCGTGGTATCGGTCGCCGAGTGAGAAGTGTGATGCTCGAACCCTCAGGGAGTGCCGAGTAATCGTAGAAACCGTTCACCCATCCGCGTCGTATCTGATGAAAAGCGAGGGAGAAAGACAGCCGAATTTCACGAAACCGATGTCACAAATCTCGCCGCGGTAGTAATATCGACCGGATCGACCCGGGTCGTTGTATTGGGATACGACACCCCAATCGGTGGACTCCTGCGCCCACGTGAATTCACCATAGTATCAGTTTTCTTTACTGCATTTGAAATAGATATCTATGGTACTTGCCAGTACAGCTCCCCGCCACAACTGGGTACAATACACCGACCCCCCAATCCAGAGACACCAGGTCGTCGACTCACGTCGTGTTGAAAGACCATGATGGGCCAACCTCGTGAGCGATACGTGCTACTAACGGTGGCGTTCCCGTACCGAACGAATTCCCGCTCGTTCGATTGATTCCGTAGTGGATAGCCTCCCTCGAAACGAATTTCTCGGCCAACCCCGTGTAAAACAGGAGTTCATCGAGAGAACTCATTTTCGTTCGTGGTGCACCGCGGAATCAGGCCGTGTTCCACCGTTACAGTGTCCGATTTCTACGAATTCTATATGTTCATCTGTGATCTTCCCGTATGAGTCAACATTAAAATAGGACACGTAATTGTACAGATATCAGATAAATATCGAGACCCATTCAAACATCGGTCACGACAGATCCCCGAGTCACCTGTCGACCCGATCAGGATCGTGGTCGACGCAACGTGCCGATGCGACTACGTCGGTGCCTTCGGAGAATCCGTAGCCTGGTGCGTCGGACGGAGAGTCGACGAGTTTCATCTCGTCGTCTCCTTCGCGGCGTCGGTAAGTCGAGGACTCGTGTATCCAGCAGTCGTACGCGAAACTCGTGACGCAGATCGTTCTGAAGCTCTGACCTGTGACCTCCCACGTCGAATCGGTGACACCGCTCGACGCGGGCAGTGATCCGCCGTGAGAGCAGCCATCACAGCTCCAGGTGAGGGAAATCGACGTCGGCGTACGCATGCGTGGCTTCCGCTCCTCACGTTCGTTCGTCGCAGGAAGCCAAGGGCCGGATTTGAACCGGAGGAAGACGGTCGCCCTCGCTTCACTCGGGCGCTGCGACTTCCAGGATTCAAACCGGCGTGGCTTCCGCTCCTCGTGTTCGTTCGTCGCAGGAAGCCAAGGGCCGGATTTGAACCGGAGGGACTTCGCTTCGATCGTCCCAGAGTTCAAATCCACCCATTTGGTGCTTGCCGCTCACGAATTGTTGGCGGCAAAGAAGCCAAGGGCCGGATTTGAACCGGCGATGGGCGGCTCTGCAGGCCGCTGCGTTCGGCCGGACTCTGCCACCTTGGCGCGGGTGAAATTCCTCGGTGGGCGGATTTATGCGTTGCGATACCCGCGGGGCTATCCCTCACCCTCCGACTGGCCGGGTTCGCCCACGGCCTCTACCGGCAGCGTGTTGTAGATCTCGTTTTCCAGTTCGTCGCGGTCGCCGAAGGACCGAGCCTCGACGCGGTCGAGTACGTCCGGAAGCGGTTCCTCACCGTCGGCGTAGCGAAGGACCACGTCGTCGAGTTCGGTTGCGACCGTTTCCCGCTCGACGGGGAACTGGAGTCCTTCGAACGCGACGCCGAGTTCGTTGAGTTTGACCTCTCTCGTCATGACTATCGCTACGCGGTCAGCGAGTATAGATGTTGGCCGAGCGATAACTACCGGCCGGTAATAAACGACGAAAACCCCCGAACAGCGCAGTGGCTGTTCGAGGGTTGAAAGTGGTATAAGTGGCAGGCGGCGAATCGAGTTTCCCAGAGGTTCGCACACTCCAGTACTCACCGAAACGCAGGCGGGCTTATCTTCCGTGTTCGGGATGGGTACGGGAGTCGCCCCGCCGCTATGGCCGCCTTAACGCCGA